>QGNH01000499.1_pt1 | contig 71658 bp, 82 predicted proteins | sample 1735481 | NCBI WGS metagenome assembly QGNH01 (sample SAMN09239004, study PRJNA386568) | Viral metagenome, whole genome shotgun sequencing project.
TTTACCGGCGATCTCTCCGCTTTTCAACCCATGAAGGAATGGGTAGAGGCAGGTGCCGATAATCAGGAGTGGCGTCCTAAAATAGAAGCGACGGTTATTGTGTTCGATTCCAATGGAACGATCCGCGAGTTTGAAGATGATGGGCTTATAATTACCGAAGCGCATTACACACGTGTATGGGGCTCAGGAGCGCCGTACGCGTCAGCAGCGATGTGTGCCGGCGCTTCCCTACTGGAAGCGGTTAAGGTCGCGATCAAGTGCTGTTCGAGCTGCGGCGGCCTTATACAGACCTACGATTACCCATCTGCCTGGGTTCGCCGGATTTGCCTCCCGCGATTAAACCGGGTAGTTTTCCTTCTTCAGACGATCGCGAACTTCCTGCATCGGCGGGAACGGAATCGTGCTTGTGCGGACTCTCGTATTCGTTGTTACGACGATATCCACACCGAAGTATTTCTTCACCTTCTTCTCGAAGGCTGGATAAGGTCTGGCGCGGCGCGTTGCGCCAACGCCGGCAGTGCTCATGGCTCGACGGTAATGCTGGTAGACCAGATCGGCGTCATGCTCAGCGCCTTCATCGTCGGAAATGAAGAACGGCTCAAGATCGTCATCCTTGACTCCGGTACGAGAACCGTTTGCACGGATCAAGTCCAGAAAGAACTCGTCTTCCGGAGGAGTCGATTGGATGACCTGTTCCTTGAGCCACTTAGTGTTCGGCGGAAAGCGTAGAACGTTCCAATCATCTACTTCGGTATTGAGCATGTCGTAAAGGAACGCGGCTTGTACGTCCGGATCAGCCACGGCTTCGGCGAGCTTGACAAAATACTCCTTATCACCAACCTTTTCCTCAGACGGGCTTATAATGAAGAAGCGGCGCTCGTCATAAGTTGCCGGAACAACCCATTCTTCATTCGAGAGGAAAGCGACGCGAGTATAATTGCTGCCCTGGAATGGCATCATGCCCTTGAACTCGTAGGTGATGTTCTCGCCCGTCAATAGGTGCTTTAGAACTCCTTCACCTGCCATGTCACCCGCCCACACTGCTTCTTCGAGGCAAACATAGAGCTTGCCGAATAGATGCGCATTGAACTGTCCAACGATCTGCGTGCGATTGGCGATCGTTTGTGCATATTGTTGGAGTAGCTTGTTCAGGAATACGTCGAAGATAAGCGACTTGCCGGTTCCCTTCTTGCCGCGCACAACTATAGCCGCGCCAGTCTTCTCGCCTGGACGTTGAAAGATGTGTGCAATCAAAGTCATCAAATACTGAAAATTTGCATCGTCGCCACGGCAGATGATGTCTTTGATGTGATTGCGGACCAATGACCAATCGCCTTCTTCTGGTTCTAGGTTAAACCCACGCCAATGATTAAAGACGCGACCGCGTACGATGTTTGGCGGCGGTTCGAAGATCAGTCCTGCATCATAAGTTTTGCGACCATCCCATTCCATGAAGCATTTCCCGATGTTGAATTTTTTCATTTGCATGCCGGTGCCACTCGGCTGCATGACACCAACGTTTTCGTTGCAGCGGAGCTGCTTGTAGGTTTCGACTGACATGATGTCATACGGATCGTTCGGATAGGTGGTTTTTTCATTGGCTTTCAGTACGGAAAGATCACCCTTGATCAGGACCACGGAAAATCTTTCGGTTTCTCTTTCGAGCCGATGAAGAACTACCTCCGGAAAGTCGCCGATCTTGTCGTCTTCTTTTTTGACTGGCGTTGCTTCCGCCTTCTGGTAGTCGGCTATCGTCTTTTTGATGACGCCGGCTTTCGCGCCTTTCGTCTTATTGTACGTGAGCGTAGCGATTTCATCAAGTTGGATCGCAGTAGGAAAAGTCTTGGCAACGGCTTTAGCGAAAGCATCGGTGTTTGTTCCGTGGATTTTGTTGTCGTCGTTTTTCAGCCAGTCGATGACTTCGGCGGCGGACGCAAATGTCGTCTTGTTGGCTTCGGCGTCCTCTTCGTCGGCGATCTCCGCGACGAACGGCATTAGGTCTTCGACCGTGAAATTGGCTTCTTGGCAGATCAGGTCGAGTAGGTCGACGCGATCCAGCTCCGCGCATGAGTCGTGCATGCACTTGAGAATGAAGTGATGGCTGGTCGGGTCTGTGCTCGCGAAGAAACCCATGTCATCGACGTTGCCGGCGTCGCTGTGCGCGTCGTCATTGGGACAGGCGACCGTGACCTTCTGTCCATCATCCTTGCGCACGTCGAACAGGCTGCGACACATTTCGGCGGCGTCAAAGTGAGTGCTGTGCTTCGCGACGAAGCGCATGAGCCCTTCGGTTTTATGATCCTTGCGTGCTTCTTCACCTTCTTCGATCCATGGGTTGTCTGTCTCAAAACCCTTGGGATCGATACCCTTGATTTCTTCGATATCGAGTGCTTCGCCGGTGGTGACGCGGAAAACAAAGTCGTCGCGTCCCTTGGGATGGCGCGGGGTGTACATCAGGCGGGACGGATCGGAGCACGCGCGATCGGCGGTCGCGTTCAAAAGCCTCGCCACGCCAAAATACTTTGACTTCCACTCCTCGATAGCCTTTTTCTGGCTACCGCCGCGCTCGGCGATCACAAACGGTTTGGATAGGACCAGGATGACGCGCAGCTTCGGCATCGGCGCGTGCTCGATTATGAGCTGGATGCCGTCATTGTCCTGAATTGTCGATGCGATATGCATCGTTTTCAGGATACTAGGGTTGACGCGTTTGATTTCGCGCATGTAGCCGATGACCTGATCATCAGTCAGCTCGGAGTCGCTCTTCGCCCAGGTCAGAACCTTGTCCTTCTTGATTTTGGTTTGGGTTCCATTGTGCGAATAGGTTGTGTGAATGATTGCGAACAGTCCAAGCTCTTCGCATTTTTTCTCTATGCGTTCGATCGAATCGCCGGTGTCGATGTCGAGAATGACAAGAGAGAGCTGATCGACGGCGGTCGATTTTCTGTCGCTTACGTTGCGCTGTCCGGAAGGCAAAACTGTGCCCTGCAAGATGGACATGCCATCCTTTTGGCCTTCTTCATGGTGCGAGAGAAATTCGACGAGCTGGCGTACAGTCGAAGTGTGGGCAGGCCACTTGAATGCACGAGCTTCCTTGGCTGACGCGATCGAAACAGTCTGGTCGAGAATTGGGCAATCTTCAAGTTCGTCTGACATGGTATATCCTCAAGAGGTAGTGAACGATAACGTGTCCTCCGGAGGCTTACGCGCGGTTGACGCCATCAATTCCTGTTGGTGTGAACTTGCCTTGATAGCATGATAACTTGAAATAAGCAAAGGTTTTATTAGTGACCCTAAGCTTGACACAAGTTGTTGTGGTTCACTGGAAGGCAAGCCACAGGAAAAAGAGAAACAGAGGAATGAGTAACACCAAAAATAAAGCTAGTCGTCGACCAGCTGCTTGCCTGTTGTCCGAAATATGTGGTACTTTTCGGTCAACGTATTTCTCTGTCACAATAGGGCCGATATAAGGCGGTTCTGTCGTCATCCCAAATTCCTCACTAACTTCGTAACACCTTTTGACGGTTCAATGTAGTGTTGTGTCGTCTCAATGCTCGCGTGTCCCGCGAGTTCTTGAACGTCTCGAAGCGAGCACTTGTACATGTTCACCGACCGCGCCAGAGCCGTGATCATAGAACGGCGTCCAGAGTGGCTGGAAGCCCCCTGGAAGCCAGCGCTGCGGTAGAGCTGCCAGAGATAGACCGCGATGTGGTTAGGCGTCATGGCGCCCCCCTTGACGGCGCGGATGACCCTGGTCTCCAAATAGGTAATTTTCTTACCTTGACTCAGTTCGCGGAGTGCCTGATAAAGTTCAGCATGGATCGGAATTTGCCGTCGTTTGTCACCCTTTCCGATCACATCAAAATAGTCGGTATGGAGGCGTCCCTGTGCGTCGCACAAATTGGACCAGTCCAAATCTGCAACCTCGGATGCTCGCAAGCCGGCCCTATATGTCAGGAGAATCATCACTTTATCCCGCAGGGGATGACGCTCGTTCGCGGCAAATTTTAGAAGCTCTCGAAGTTGAGGCTCCGTCAGGATTTGCGCCTGTTTCCGCCGACGCCGTAAACGCACTGAAACTCCTTCTCAATTGAGCCAGTGGTGCTCAACTTTTTTGCCACCGGCTTCGTATTTATCTTTGATCCTCAGATAGTGATAATAGTGCAGGTGGTAGTGATAGTCAAATCGACGCTCGTCGTCCTTCGATTTTGACTCTCGCATCAGCTGAAGAAACACGACGGCGCGAAGGCGCGCAATGAATCCGTAAGCCAGTAGCCGAGAGTTGATTTCCCATTCGTACGCACGGTCGAAGTCGACACTCGCGAAAAAACCTTGCGCGCGAATCTCGTCGAGTTCCGACAGCACGAAGTTCCATTTGTGTTGATTCGAAAGCCCTTGGTCATCCTTTTCCTCTTGAAGGATGATTTCACGGGCAAGGCTGAGTGCCTTCTGCGCGTTCTGCGCGGCTACGTTGCTAACAGCCTTTTGCGGTGTTACGTCTTCTAGGATGCGACCTGTCATATGACATTACAGCGTCACCGGATCGAAATCATGCCGCGTGCCATCAACCGTGATCGACACTAACGTGTCCAGGTTGATTGACCGAATCGCTTTTGGTTCGCCTGCTTTGCAGGCACGCACGTCAACGACCGGATATATCTCCGGATGGTTGACGCGGCGGGTTTCAATGCCCTTCTTTGCCGACTCGGACGCCGCTACGCCTACTAGGCGGTGTTCGATTGCAGTCGGATGAACATTCATTTTACGCAGCGTGCCGTCCTTCTTGAAGAATTCGACGCTGATGAAATGAGTGCCGGCGCCTTCTATTAGCGCCTTGGCTCGGGCATGTGTGTCTTCGCGATTCGTCATGTGACTCCCCTTTTCACTTTTGCTAGACGAAATGTAAGAAAAGGTGGGCGGGAATCAAGCGATTTGAGTTCTTGTGGTTAACTGCTCCCTGGTTGTTGGCGGGGCGGGTAAATGTGTCGTCCAATTCCATGCACGGGGCAGTTTTTGTTGAGATAGAAAAGCAGCTTACCGTGCTGGTCGAAGTAGCAAACAGACTGGTCTTTCGTCGTATTAGGACAGATGCAGTCGGCGCCTCCGTTGTTTTGAATGTCAATCAGAAGATCATCGATGGTCACTCGCCAGGACCTTTCTTGAGAACGTCTTCCGGCTTGGTGACTTTGAACTGGTATCCGCCGCTTCCGTCGTCGGGAACATCGCCCTGAGCGCCAGATGATGTGTCTTTGTCTCCTTCGAGACCCGGCTTACCTTTGCCGCCTTTTCCCTTGCCGCCTTTGCCACCGGCGCCGCCGATGTCGTCGCCTTGTCCGTTTTTCTCGATGTCGACGACATCTCCGCTCTCGACTTGTTTCTTTGCGGCAGCGAATTTCTTAGCAGCTTCTTTCGAGTAGGGCAAGGCGTAATTCAGCGGTGCCAAATCCGAGTCCGAATAGACGAAATTGCTAAGCCAGGGAACGACTTGACCCTTCCTGTCAGGGTACAGCCATAGGTAAATATGACCGTTAGTGTTGATCCCTGGATTGATAATTTCGACTCCTTTCAGCCGACCTTTTATGAAATTCGCTTCCGCAGGCCAGCCTTTGTAACTCTCGAAGGAGTAGCTGATCGACGTGATGACGACGATTGCCAGCGCTGTCAGCACGAATTTGAACGGGCGCGTCGCCCGGTGATTGATGAAAGCTAGGGCAACGAGCGCCACTAGCAAGACCGTGTACAGACCTAAGAAAAAGTTGGACAAGATTGGCGCTCCTTATGGGTGGCTGTAGGGCGACGCTACCGGCATGGTGCTCATGCCAGGAATGCCGCTGCCGGAAGAATCGCCGCTTAGCTCGGTCACGCGCGAGGCTACCAGCTCTTCATCGCTCTGTTCGATATTGAGGATGGTTCCCTGTGCATCCACGTCAAACATGACGACCGGAACCTCTTCCCAAACTCTGTGGAAAGTGGCGACGCGGGAATCAGCCACGACATACGTCGGATTGACCTTTTCGACCGAAGTCTTCACGTCGAAGGTTTTCTCGGCGCCATGTGGCATTCCGACGTTTTCGATGCGACAGGCGAACAGATGGATACTCACCTTGTAGGTGCCGGGAACGATTCCGCGCATCGAATAGAACTCTTTGTGATCGTGCGAGACCACAAGGGTTCCATCCGGGAGCTTGGTCGAGCTGTTTACGTCGCCGCGATCGTCAAACTCCAAGTGAGCCAAGCCGTTGACTTTCTGCTTGAAGTAGGTGACGGCGCCAGTCGGGTCCTTCACCCAAAGGTCTACGTCACAGTTGTCAACTGCCCAACTGGCAGAGACTACGAGCTGAGCGTTACGCGTGGCGTCGGCGTCACTTTTCGACGGGTTCGTGTCGACAATGGCAAGCAGGAACAGCGCCGCCAACGTGGTTATGAAGGCGTTGGCGAAGTCGATGTAGCTGAGCTGCCACGACGAATCTGTGGTGAACGGGTTCATTATTCGTCATCCATGACGCCCGAGAGCGCGCTGTACCAGAAGAGCTGGTTGCTGAGAAAGAGAGCGGACGCAACCCCGAGACCGGTTGTCGAGAACACGATGCCGAGCGGCGGAAGCAGGTGCGGAGCCAATGTCGCCATCGTGAAGCTAGCAAGGTTGCTAGTTCCGCCGAATGAGCTGTAAAATAGGAACATGCTGCCGCAAACGGTTCCGAGAATGCCCCACAGGAACACCTGAGTGGCATAGAACCAAACACCAGCTAGCCACTTGCGGACGCGGCGCTTGTGCCATTCTTTCGGATCGGTAGCGTGCTTCCAGGCGACGTAGCCGATCGTTAAGTTTGCCGTGACTGCTATGGCTGCGATGATCTGCGTGATGTGGGTCACGTCAAACGAATAGATCAGCGTCGCAATGCCTTTTGAGGACAAGTAGAAGACGATAGTTCCGACAAGCAGTGTGATGACGAACCACACATAGAGTGGGGTAAATTTTCCCATGGTAGCTATTCTTTCTCTTTCGCTTGCGGTTGATGTTCTACTTCAATCGCTTGGATGATTTTGGAGCTGGTATTGCCTGCACCTACGGCTACGTTTACCGTACTTATTTTGTTCTCTTGAGAAAGAACTTTGAGGGTCACACGGTCGCCTGTGTCCAGGACAAAGATGTGATTTGGAAGGTCATCTTCTTCGACGAGCGGGAAAGGCGAATTGGTGAACTTGGTAGAGACTTCGAGAATCCTGTCACCAACCTTAGCCTTACCCTTCAGCACTGAGTCCGGCAGGATTTCCTTAATAAGCATACCAACGCCTTCCGGTGATGGCGTGTACGAGACGCCAAGCCGAGGCCAGACGATTTTCTTGGTGTCCTGATGGAGATCGCGGATGACTTTCTCGACGATTTCACTCGGGATCGCGAACGGAATCGAGCCGCCTTGAACGACTTTGATCATGTTGTTGATGCCGACAACCTGTCCCGCCATATTGAAGAGAGGACCGCCGCTGTTGCCATTGGTGATACGTAGATCGGACTGCATGTAGTAAACCGGCGACAGCGGCTCTATCTTGCGATAGGAAGCCGAGAGGTAGCCATGCGTCATTGTCCACGTCAGCTCGACGGGCATGCCGATCGCCCACACTTCGTCGCCCACCTTCAGATCGGAGGCTGGTGCGAAGCGAAGAATCTTGTACGGTACTTCTTTTCTGAATTTCTGCCAATCGTCCACGCGGAGCTGGGCAACATCCGCCAGCACGTCAGCGCCGACGACCGTCGCCTGATACCATTTCGTGCTTTTCTTAGTCCTGATGCGCAGCTGGTCTGCCTTCTGCATTCCCTCGATGACGTGCGCGTTGGTCGTGATCATCCCGGAATCGTCACTGAAAAACCCGGTTCCGACAGCGGTTCCCTGCTGTCCGGTTGCTGGATCAACCGTGCCGCCGGCTTCAATGAAAACGACGCCTTCCATTGTGCGGTCGACGAGATTGGGGAAGTCATTTCCGAAAATGTAAGAATTTCCGAGGAGCACGAGGAGGGAAACGCAGCTGATAAGCGTTATCAGCAAAGGGCGAAGCTGGATTTTCATAATTTGTGGCCTTTCCGGCTTTTTGGATAATGCTCGCATTAACCTAAATTGTCAATCGAAAAATAATGTGAACGAACTCGGGAATTTTTGGCGGTGTACGATCTCGCTTGACAAATCGAAGAAATTGTAGCATGAATCTGGCGAAAGATAGGAAAACAGGTAGAGATGAAAATAGAGACCGCCGAGAGAGTAGCCGAGTTTGCTGGTTTTCTTGAAGAGAAAAGCTTCACGATAGCAGCAAACGGTAAAGCTTTTCGGGTCCTCATTGATAAACTTTACTCAAACGTTCATCAAGCTATTGTACGCGAGCTGATGACGAATGCTTGGGATGCGCATGTTTCGGCGGCAAATCTAAAACCTTTCGAAATTCACGTGCCGACAGCGTTTGAGCCCTTCTTTTCTATTCGTGACTTCGGCTGTGCAATGACTCACTCAGAAGTCATGAACGTCTACTCGACGATATTCGAGTCAACCAAGGATGCTCGTGACGATCAGGTCGGCGCCTGGGGCCTTGGCTCAAAAACACCTTTCGCCTACACTGACACTTTTGGCGTGCAAGTCTGGCTAGATGACCGCCATAGGGTGTATAATGTCTTCATAGATGCGACCGGTGTCCCAAAAATCGCCCTGGCGCTCGACGAAGAGAATGACGGTGCCGCGAACGGCGTTGAGGTATCCTTTCCAGTCGGTGTCAAAGATGCCGGTCTTTTTCGAACCGCGCTCGAAGTGGTTAGCATTGGCTTCGAAGTCAAGCCAAAATTTTCTGGTTCGCTCAATGTTCTGGAATTAGAGAAGCGTCGTCAAGGTGCTGGCTGGTTCACGTTCGTCTATTCCAGTGGACCAACATGGTTGAAAAAGCCGGTTGCTCGGGTCGGCTGCGTCCTCTATCCGATCAAGCTGGACGTGGTGTGTGATCTCATAAGAGACAAAGCGACGAAGCCAGAGTGCTGGCAGCTTTTGTCCAGCGTGCATGGTTTTCCGGGCACGCCAATGATCCTCGATTTCCCAATTAGCTCGATCGAAGTCACAGCCAATCGTGAAGACTTATACTATTCGGAACGAACTGTCAAGTCTATTGTTGATAGATTCGAGACAATCGTTCAGGAAATGAAAGCTGAGTTTTTAGCTAATATCAAGAAAGGCAAGACTCTCTATGAAGTGAATATGGAAGTCCTCGAAGTCTGCGAGATGTTCGCCGACGTTGCCTCTGGCGTCTCTAGCTATCTCCGTGATTTTGCTCGGCAACAGAGCTTCAAAGGACGAAAGCTTCTTCACAAAATCGTTTTTCGACATAGATACAAAACGGTTGAGGAAAAGAACGCTGCCGGTGAGGCAGTCATTTATCGAGTTCCGACTCGTTACAATAGCATTCAATTCGTCTACTATCTAGGCTCGAAATTCATTCGTCAACCAGGACTGCAATTCTGTGATTCTGAGGAAATGTCTTGGACTCCGCGTGTTACCGACTTCTTCGTTGAGCTGCCGGGCGAAAAGGGTAAGCGCGTGCCGTACGCTGCTCGCCGCATTCGTCACGAGCGCAACGAAGCCGGCACGACCGTGCGCCACGATCTTATGTGGATCAAGACACCCTCACTCTCGGACCCTCACTTCGTAAAAATGTGGATCGGGCTCGGGCGCCCGCCTTATAAACTGGTCAACGATCTGGTGAGACCGCCGGGCATTCCGACCGAGCGCTATATAACCCCGATGCGCATTTATAATTCGAATGCAGATACGTGGGAAAGGTATGACGATTTCGACGTTGAGAATGACGCCGGGTTTTATGTGATGCTCAACTGCGGGCTTCCGGAGCATATAAAGAGCGTGAAGCTCTGCGATCTGATCGGATTTCTGGAATCAAAGCGCGCGATCCACAATGCCCGTCATATCATTGGCATCCCAAAGAGCCGCAAGTCAGTTCTCTCAAAATCCGATCAATGGATTGACATGGTTCCCGTCCTTAAAGCAGCCTACCGCAAAGCGCTCAACGTGAAGCAGGCAGCGGTCAGTTTCAGTGTTAAAGAGATCACAATCGACAAAGGGGATCAAGGCACGTTAGAAAGATTGAACCGCAAGCTTGGTAGGTTTGATCCGGCGTCGCCGTTCGTTCAAGCGATTAAAGCCTATGATCGGTTGGGAGCGATTGAGGCGACAGCTGCCGAATTTAAGAGTGCCTGGAATCATCGATGGGTGCTTGATTATGAGGAGCGTGCGAAGCTCGACGAAGAATACAACGCGCTCGCCAAAAGTGACCCGGCGCTGGTTTCTGAGATTGGCTCTATCAAGTCTGCCATCGAAGGTGTTTTTCAAGCCTATCCTTTACTGCAAAAAGTGCCATATCCCGATCAAGATGCTTTGAAAGCACTCGACGACTATATTGTAGCGATGGACTGTTTTAGAGGGGCGCTTGCTAGTGGCTTACAAAAATAAAGATGATGACAAAAAATGGAGAGAAGCTAACGAGGATCATCTAAAGCAATATAAAAGAGACTACTACAGACGGAAGTATGGAAAAAATCGTGAAAAAATGTGTCCTAAACCTAAAAGACGCACAGATCACTTGAAGAGATACGGTATCACTATAAATGAGTGGGAGAAGATGTTTGAAAAACAGGGTAAAATATGTGCTCTGTGTGGATCAGATGTCCCTGCCAAACACTCAAATCGATGGAATACGGATCATGATCACGATACAGGGATAATTAGAGGAATTATTTGTTGCAGTTGTAACAATGGATTAGGTCTATTCAAGGATGATCCAGTGCTACTGCGCAAGGCCGCCAACTATATAGAACTAAGCAAACCTCTTAATTTTTTACTTGACAATCGGAAAAAACCCGAGCATTATGCCGAAACTCAAACCATAGAGACGGACAGCAATGAGCACGATCCCGCATAGCATTACCGCCAATTCGATCTCGGTTCTGATCGATTATCGGATGCGCGTCATTCCGAAGTCGTCTGTGAACTTCGATGCAATTCGAGCCGAACTCGGCAAGGGCGAGAAGGCGGATATCGGCAAGCTCAAGTCGCTGGTTGACATTCCATCGTTCATCGCTCGGGTCACGGCTGGACGTATTCGCGTCTCCGACGACGAAGTGTATTTCAAGTCGGAAAAAGTCAACAGCTACGCGGCTCAGCGTCTTTTGGAGCACCTGAGAGACGGTGATTCGATCGAACCGCTTGCCAAGCTGCTCGACAAGCTGATGGACAATCCGAACCCGGCACTCCGCAACGATCTGTGGCTGTGGATCGAACAAGCCAATCTGCCGATTGCCGGTGACGGTGATATCTTGGCCTTCAAAAAGGTCGATCCGGAATATAAGTCGTTCCACAAGAACACCGATGGCACGTACCACGTTCATCGTGTCGGAACACGCGTTCACATGCCACGTGAGCATTGTGACCCGAACCGTCATTCGGTTTGTTCGACCGGGCTGCACTTCTGTTCATATGGCTATCTGCACACGTATGAAGGAACCAGCGGGCACGTCGTTATCGTGAAAATCAACCCACGTGACATTACCGCGATTCCGTCTGACGCCTCCGATCAAAAGGGACGCTGCTGTCTCTATGAAGTGGTCCAGGAAATCGACCAGGAGGAAGCTAAGCAGTTTTTCAGGGGTAACGTCGTCTCGCACGTCGGCACTTATGACGAGCCAGAGCCCGACGAACCGCCGGTGGATTGGGACGATCATGAAGGCGGCTACGAGATCGGCGAGGGAGCTGCCGAGCCAGAGGCTGTGGTCAATGCCAGTGATGACGGATTCACGATCGTCATCGGCAGCAAGCGCGTCAGCCGCCAGCACCTGAATGATACCGTCGCCAGTCTCGGACAGCGCGGCGCCGCCAAGAAGCTCGGCATACCACGCACGTCGCTTCAGGACGCACTCAAGCGCATGAAGTGATGAAGATGGTGGTTCAGCCAATCGATCAGCTTCGCACGCTGCAACAGTCCGCAGCAACGCGTGCTGAGAAACTTCGCGCCGAATCGGCACGCGCAAGCTGTGAAGCGCAGATCGCCGAAGCGGAGAGAAACGCCTATCGCGAGGCAATCAGCTTGCTTGAAGAGAAAGCGAAGCAACCGGTTTTACGAACTGCACCTGAAACCTTGGAGGCGCTTGGCGCCAAGACATTCCACGACAGATAGCAACCTCGCCAGTACCCGGCTGGCTAAAAACAAGAAGAAAATGCATGCCGGTAATTTACAAACGTTCAATCACTGTCAAGGACCTGAATGACAATCCGGATACGCTGTTTTTATTCTGCGAGAATGCGGAATATTCCGGCGACGATGAAGGACTCGCTAAATTCAGAGGCGAAGAAAACGCCGTTGGCATTCGCTTAAAGTACCGTTCAGGGAATAAGCGCTCCGCTCACATCTCTTGCGAGTCTAGCTTCGAAGGGTTCGCCTTCTTAGACGAAGATTTAGAGCCCGTCTTAGAGCACGCCAAAGCTGGCGGCACTGTTGTCATCCCGTCTCATGGTTTCGTTCCCTCGCGTCTCTGCGAGGACGTGAAGGCGTATCTGCTTGAGAAGTTAGAGGAGATGGAAGACGATGGTGACGAATAAACCTTTTACTCACGATTTTTGTCCTGAAGGGCGTGATGAATTCGCGGAGTATCTTGCCAGAAATGTGGATAAAGAGGGCTTTGCAATAGCACTGGCATTGTTGCATGTCGCGGCGGTGGCGGAAGAGTTGCCGGGTGCCATAAAAGAGCTTGGATATATGTCCGGTCTTTTAGACCAAGACAAAAACACGTTCGAAGTGATTGGCGATAAGCTCGGCGAGATTGCTGAGGCAATGGGCCTGCATCGCGTAAATAGCGTTGCCGATGCCGGCAACGATATTCGTATAGGGCTTGACGGAGTTGCTGATGCAATTAGCAGTCTTACATCGGCAGTGGAAAGCAAATGATGACAAACCCGGATGACACTCTTCGAAATCGTATTGCTGCTCTTCATGACGCACTCCATTTCGATGGAATAAGAGATAGAGCGAGAAGAATATACGAGAACCGTGTCTGGTTTAACTTAAACGAGTTACGAAAAGAAGCTGCGCTTTCTTTTGCAGAGAGCCGTGGCTGGAAATTATCAAAAGCCTCTTTCTCGTTCAGACAATTACGTGAAGGAAAATTCAGGCCAAATAGTGATGATTGGCGCTCAGACTTGCATTACAACGAACCAGGAGCGTCGGCTCCCGATCATTGTGAATATTTTCGCAAGCCAAAGTGCGAGGGCGGTAGGTTCATTATGCCGGCAGCTATCGTCAGCCATCCCTATGGACCACCTGACGCTAATGTCCGTTTTTTCGAAGGAAATGGTTTCATCGCCGAACTACTTCCCTGGTCATGGTACTATCCACAAGGAACGTGTGCTATTGTGGTCACGATGAATGAAGATCGAGCTGCTTGACGGCGGCATTTACGCCGCGACGATCGCCTTCCAGCAACGACTGCGCTTTCGAGCTGACGGCTGGCTTTGGAATCCAGACCTAAAAAAGTGGACGACCAAGGATAGGACGAAAGTCATCCCTTGGCTTCCATTCTGCGTCGGGCGCGCGCGTGAAGTTCTCGACGATCAGATAGAGCACGAGCGCGTCAGGATGGCGCCTAGTTTCGCTGCGGACGCCGATATCGACATACCGGTGCCCGTAGCCTTTCATATACGGGACAGAAAACCGTTTGAGTATCATCCTTTTCAAAAAGCGGGAATCAAATTCATTCACGAGCACAAGGATACCCTGCTCGCCGATCCTCCTGGGCTCGGTAAAACCATTCAGGCGATCGGCGCCTCAAACTTGGACGCATCAATCCGTCGCGTGCTTATTATCTGCCCGGCTTTCATGAAAATCCATTGGGAGCGTACCTGGACGGATTGGGACGTTAAACACTTATCGGTCGGCATCGCCCGAACGCACTCATACCAGAAGGATCGAGTTATTCATCGGGAGCATGTTTGGCCGAATAGCGACGTTGTGATTATCAACCCGGAGCTGTTGGAGGCGTTTGACGAACATACCAAGGCGCTCGAATGGGACTTGATGGTTATCGATGAATGGCACCTTGGATTCCCAACCGGCAAATCAAAGCGCTTCAAGTCAGTCTTCGGCGGACGTTACACCAAACCCAAAAAGAAAGAAAAAGCCGAAGCCGGTGACGATGGACTTCCGTCCGATACGGGCGAAGAAGCGCCTGTTTCTAACCGGGACTCCCCTCACGGCGAGGCCGATTCAGCTGTGGTCGCTGTGTGAGAAGGTCGATCCGCGCGGGCTCGGACGCAGCTGGAAGAGTTTCATCTATCGCTACTGCGGCGCCCATCATGACGGGTTCGGCATTGACACTCGCGGCGCGACCAATCTGGATGAACTACAGTACAAACTGAGAACATCCTTCATGATTCGCCGTGACAAAAAGGAAGTCATGGGAGAGCTGCCGCCGAAGTCGCGTCAAGTTATCGTGATGCCGGACGATGGCATTCAGAAAAAGGTCGAAAACGAGCTGTCGGCGGTTCGCGGGCTGGTTTCGCTCTACGAGAATTTAGTCGGGCTAGCGCCAGCAGAGTCGATCGAACAAACCGATAATCGCTTCTGGCAGGCAGTGGCAACGGTTCATGGGCGCTTCATCGACGCCAGCTTGCAGCTCTCGCAGGATTACAGTCTCGCCTTCGAGGAGCTGTCGAAGGCGCGCAAGGAGCTAGCTTTAGCTAAAGTTCCGCTCGCAATCCAGTACATCAACAACCTAATGGAATCGGGCGAAAAGGTCATCGTTTTCTGCCACCATACGGTCGTCGCTGAGGCGTTAAAATCACACTATCCTCAGTGTGCTTATATCACCGGCAAAGTCCCTACGCAGAAGCGCCAGGGGCAGGTAGACCGCTTCCAGGACGATCCGAGCTGCAACCCAATGATCGGCAACATCGACGCTGCCGGCGTTGGATTCACGATGACAGCGGCGTCCCACGTCGTCTTCGTTGAACTGGTGTTCAACCCGTCAAATATGGAGCAAGCCGAAGACCGTGCATGGCGCGACGGGCAAGAGAACGCTGTGCTTGTTCATTTTCTCGTGGTGGATCACTCTTTCGATGCTCGAAATATCACGATTCTAGAAGAAAAAGCTGAGGTTTTAGAACAAGTTCTGGATTCCAACAAGTATCGTAGCTTAAGCTTTCTTGCGGATATGCTAGCCGAGAATCGTTAGAAAAATTTGCTAAAAACTTGACTCTTTCCGTTAACCGTGCTACGTAGAGAAATCATTTTCTACGGAAGCAGCTTTTCCATGTTGAATATCACAGTCACCACATGCTCTCGGATGATCGATCTGGATGATTATCGTGTAGGGGATGTGATCATTGACGATATCGCAAATTCGTTGTCGAAACAATGTCGCTACAACGGCAACATACCGGGCAAAGCCATATACAGCGTGGCAGAGCACGCGCCGTACGTAGCTCGTCTAGCCAAGCTCTACATCCTTCAGCACGAAGCGCCGTTCATCGAACAGTGGAGCAATGACGACAAGGCAATGTGCTGCCTTGGCGCCGTCTGTCATGACAATCCGGAGTACATTACTGGCGATATCACCCGTCCGATCAAGCGTCATATCTCCAACTTCAGAGAGATTGAAGCTGTGATTACGCCAATCATGGAGAAGGCTTTCGGGATAGAACTGACTGACGAAATGCATGCAGTCATCAAACGTGCCGACGACGTTATGGCTGATATCGAGATGCGCTATTTCTTTCCCTGGAAGGTAATGGGCAAGGCGCCATCCGAATATCGTCTGACAGATTTTTCCGGCGTGAGCAAGCCGGGTCTACCACCAAGCAAAGCGAAGAGGTTATTCATGGTTGCGTTCAATAAGGCGATTGCCGGGAAGTGGACGGAACTATGAACCTGGAAGAATTTAACGAGTATCGTCGAACGCTGAATGTTTCCGATCCTGCCGTAATTAACCTTGGCTACGAAAAGATCGCTCGTGATCTGTATCCAAGTCCGGAGTGGATTGGATATTCGCTCTTAAACGCGAAGGTTATCCCAAAGAACTACGTGATATGGGAGCCGGCGGCTGGTAATGGTGTACTAGCAAATGCTGCCAGAGAAAGTGGCTATGACGTAGTATCTTCAGATATTCATCCCAATTGGGTTGTCAACGATTTCACTTTCGATTTTCTAAAACTAAAAACCGGAGAAATACCATACGGCAAGCTGCAAAACTGCAATCGACTGGCTATTTGGACAAACCCACCGTTCGGAGATCGCTGCAAGCTTGCTGAGAAGTTTATCGAGCACGCGATAGAGCTGACCGAGCCGATGCTTGGCATGGTCGTAATGCTCGGGCGCAGTGACTTCGACTTCGCTCGTAGCCGCAGGCATCTGTTCGGGGAGAGCCCGATATTTGCTGGTCGCTTGAACATGTCAAAGCGTCCACGTTGGATTGCCGGCACCACCGGAGCACCACGTTTTAACTACTCTTGGTATTTTTGGGATTGGCAGAAAAACCCGAAAGAAAACCCGATTGTTTTGTACGACTACTACAATGGGAAAGATGACGATGACGATTGAGAAAAAGCCATACAAGGATTATACCTTGTTCGAACTGATTGAGCTTGAAGAAGAGCTTGGTAGCGAGCGTCAAGTCTGCAAATTCTTGGAGTGTCCGCGTTCGTCGTTTCAGAACCACATAGCTGAACTCAAGGCGGAGGCTTTCAAGGATCGACCGCAGAAGGCAGCTGTTCGCATCGATCCACTGAAGACCGGAGTTAAGCGCTTCATCTTTACATCAGCCCAAGACTCAACCAACGTCTTCAAGCCGTTCCTTATCAATCTCCTCGCCTACGCCGACTATTGGGACGCGGACCTTCGCATCGGTGGCTTCACTTACAACAAGAAGCTGTTCGAGGATCACTCGAAATACCACGCCTATTTCGTCGAAGAAGTTCGTCCATATCTCTGCAACGATCGACTAGAGATTGGTCCAAATCTCGTATTTCTCGGCGAGATGAACACTCTTCCGACTGCCGTGTCTCCGCTGAGTGGTCTTGAGGGCTATACCCAAAATCGCTCGGGTATCTTCCCGCATGCCAAGGTCCAGATGCAATCGATCGGGACGATAAAAGGGCAACGTCCGAAGACACTGGTTACGACAGGTTGCGTGACGCTGCCAAACTATGTGCCTAAGAAGGCGGGTATCAAGGCTGAGTTTCATCATATCCAAGGCGCCGTGTTTGTCGAGCTGATGCCGAACGGTGATCCTTTCATGCGTCACCTGATGGCAGATCACAATGGCAACTTCCAGGATTTAGACTGGCGCATGGACGATGGTGAGATCAGCTTCGGAAATCCAGTCGAAGCAATCACTCATGGTGACATTCATTGGGAGAATATGGATCGTACCACCGCCGGGCTTGTTTGGTTTAACGAGAAGGACACACTGGTCGACGTGTTGAAGCCACGCTTTCAGATTTTCCACGACACACTCGACTTCGACAATCGCAGTCATCATCGTATTAAGGACTCGCATCATTTGTTCAAGATGCATGTTCGTGGTGACGATTCGATCGAAGAGAATATGATAGGTATCGGTGATTTCCTTCTACAAACCTCGCGCGACTTCTCTCATTCGGTTGTTATTGAATCCAACCACGATCGTCATTATCTCAACTGGCTCAAGACGGCAGATTTTCGTCTTGATCCGGCGAATGCTCAATTGTTCCTTTGGGCTACGCTTGAGTGCTATAAGGCAATCGAAGCCGGCAATGATAAGTTCTCGATCTTCGAACACACTGTTCGTGAATATGGTCCGGAGTTGCTAAAGGATAAAGTGGAATTCGTTCGCGAGGACGGTTCCTTCGTCATCTGTGAGACGCCCGATCGCGCTGGTATCGAGAATGGTTTACACGGGCATCTCGGAGTCAACGGCTCGAAGGGCTCGGTAAAGGCTCTCACCAAGATCGGGCCTCGCACGAATAGCGCTCACACGCACTCGCCAACGATCATTGACGGCGCCTATTGTGCCGGCACTTATTCGAAACTCGATCTGGAATGGAACCGTGGGCCTAGCTCGTGGGCGCACGCCTGCATCGTCACTTACCCGAACGGTAAGCGCACGATTGTTCAATTTTGTAACGGGATGTGGCGCGCTCCGCTCGACTAATATGATCGCCCTTCAATTCTCAACTCATACAGGACTAGCATCACTAGCGATCCGCAGCTTCACTAGAGGCTGGGTGACTCATGTTGACTGTGTGCTGCCGGATGGACGCCTATATGGCGCGCGTATGCATGGAGGCGTCCAGGCACGTTTGCCGGACTATACCAAATTCAAGCAAACAAAAATTCTCTATCTTCAGACGACGCGCGAACAAGAGAACGCCTTTTATAGCTTCCTGGATGCACAATTAGGTAAGCCGTACGATTGGACGGCGATATTCGCCTTTGTCGTCAATCGTGATTGGCGTGAGGATGATAGCTGGTTTTGCTCCGAGTTGATCATAGCTGCCTTAGAGTTCGCCAAGATTATTCGCAAGCTTTCAACGTCCTCGAACAGAGTAACACCTGAAATGGGTATGTTCATGATTTCGGCGATCTGTATCGATCCGCCCGGTTTTGTGGAAGCAGTCTTTTGATCAACACCAACTTCGCCTACGATACGCTTGTCTATGATTTGGAATCGGACGGTTTACTAGACCGGCTGACGCGTATCCATAGCCTTATCATTCGTCATTATGAGACCGGCGATGTTTATGTGTTCCGCAGAAACAAGACGGAAGATACGATTATAAACGGCGTGCGCATGCTTGAGCGCGCGAAAGTCCGTGTCGGACATAATGTCATTGCTTTCGACGAAGAAGCCATCAAGCTAGTCTATCCGGATTATAACCCGCAAGGAAAATTGCGCGACACCCTGCCTATGGTCCGCATGCTGTTTGCCGATCAGAAGGATAAGGATTTTCGTCTATGGGAGCGCAACCAGCTCCCTGGTCAGTTGATCGGTGCCAATACCCTAAAAGCATGGGGCTATCGCGTTGGGCTTAACAAAGGTGACTATGCCGATGATAAAGCCGCCGAGGCTAAGGAAAAAGGCATCACTGATCCTGACGAGATAATTCAATACGTTTGGGGCTCCTGGAATCAGGAGATGGAGGATTACTGTGAGCTTGACGTTGATGTGAATGTTGCATTGTGGGCGAAGTGTTTGCGCGCGCAATGGCCCGAGCCATCGATTGTATTTCAGCATCAGGCGCACAGCTTGTGGTCGGACGCAGAGAAGAACGGTATATATTTTAGGAAAGAGGAAGCGGAAAAGCTCGCCGAGGAAATCAAGGTCGAAGCAGAGAAGTTAGGTAAGATCGCGATCGAGCATTATGGGGTTTGGTTCGCGCCTGGGAAAAAGTACATCGTAGCGCCACTATGGGACGATCCCGGTGGCGTCAACAAGAAGAAAAAATATCCCGAGCCGCGTAAGAAATGGGGCGAGGATTTGTCTCGCTCGATTTGGGGCGAGATATGCATTCCTAAAAAGTCGCTGAAATTCAAGGACCCGAACCGTGGCGATCGGTTCGAAGGCGCAGCTTTCTGTCCGATTGTCTATAAGGAGTTCAAACCGACTTCACGCCAGATGATCATTGACCGTTTTACGGTGATCTATAACTGGAAGCCGTTCGAAGACGATTTCACCGAGAAGGGTAATCCGGAAATCAATGACGAAGTGCTCCGCAACCTGATTGGGAAGATTCCCATGGCTGAGGAGCTGGCGGAAGTCTTCTATCTTAACAAACGACTAGGACAGATCGCGACCGGTAAAGAGGCGTGGCTAAAACACGTCGATGCGGAGGGAAAAATTCACCCACGCTTCAACGTCGGCGCAACGTTGTCTGGTCGTGTCGCGCATTCTAATCCCAACATCGGTCAAGTCCCGCGCGTCGTTAAAGTCGACGTGAAAAACAAGGATGGCTCACTTAACAAAAAGGTTTTAGGACCGGACGGTAAACCAATTGCCGCCTGCTTTGATGCGAATGGTGAGTTCAAAAAGAAGGTTGTCTTAAAGGGTAGAAAAGGCAAGCACGGCTGGGATTGTCGCCATCTGTTTTATGTGCCTCCGGAATGGGGCATCATGGTTGGTTGCGATCTAGCCGGTATCGAGCTGCGCTGTCTCGCCAATCTCGCGCAGCCGTTCGACGACGGCGTGCTGATCGATATCATCCTGAATGGTGACATTCACGCCATCAACCAAGCTGCCGCCGGCCTCGATAATCGCGATCAAGCCAAGACACTGATCTACGCGCTGATCTATGGTGGCGGAGATCGTAAGCTCGGAGCCATCGTCCAGCCGCTCGCCGACGAAGAGACGCAGCGCAAGCTTGGCGCTGAGATGCGCGCTCGACTGATGCTCAACGTGCCGTCGCTGCGCTTCGCCGTTGAGTGGGTGAAGAAACATGCCTCAAAAGGGATTTTACCAGGACTCGACGGTCGTCGTCTGTTCGTCCGCTCGCCGCACTCGGCGCTCAATTTGAAATTGCAAAGCGACGCGACGCTGATTGCGCAGAAGTGGGGTTTGCTGTGCGAAGAAAGCTTGCTCGATATGGGCTTGGAGCATTCCTGGAACGGTGACTTTGTATTTCTTATGTGGGTCCATGATGAAATACAGATTGCTCTTCGTCATGGTGTCGATGTTGCAGAAGTTGAGACTCGCTTGACCGACGCCGCAGCTAAAGCAGGGCTGTATTTCGGGTACGTTTGCCCGGTCGCGGCTGAAGCAAAGCATGGAGCTGATTGGGCGATCACGCACTAGCATGTAGTGCTTGACAGATTAACCACGATGTGCTACGACAGACAAATAATGCCGATCACGATTTACGTCATTGAGAACGGTGTCAATGACAAGAAATATGTAGGGCAGACTTGCGGACCTGTTGATAACAGGTTCCGACAGCATTGCACTAAAAATGGCTGCACAGCCATCTATCGAGCTATCACAAAGCACGGTAGAGAACAATTTTCGATCCGTACGCTTTTCGTCTGTCCAGACGATCAAGCGTATGCAGACGAGATGGAGTGTTGCGCGATCAAGGTATTCGGAACGACGGTCCCGAATGGTTACAATCTTCAAGAAGGTGGATCGAATGGAAAGCACTCCATAAAGACAAAGGAGAAAATGTCAGCTACCGCAATGGGACATGAGGTTTCAATTGAAACGAGAGCAAAATTAGCATCTGCTAATATTGGAAATAAACATGCTCTTGGATTCAAGCCATCAACTGAAACTAGAGCTAAAATGGCGGCAGCTCAGAGAGGTAATAAAAATCAACTTGGACTAAAACGATCGCCAGAGACTTTGATAAAGATGGCAGCAGCTCAACGAGACAAGAAGTGTTCAGCTGCCACAGCCGCTAAAATATCAGCATCACTGGTTAACTACCACAAAAACAAGAAAAAGAAGACAACAAACGATGCGCGTACTTACATTTGACTGTGAGACTACAGGGTTGGAAGTTAACACTAATAACCTTTTAGCAGAAACTAACGATTATCCCTTATCCATCGCCGCGTTTCTGTATGATATGGATAAGATTGGTGAGACCTTCGAGCTAATGAAGGTTGAGCCAGATAGCATGCTTGCGTGCTATTTCAATTATGGGATCGACAACAAACCCGATGCACAGCGCATCAATGGAATAACGAGAGAGAAGCTAGATACGTTTGGCCTGTCGCCGCATGAAATCCTGCCTCTCTTCGCTGAATTCCTGGACAAGGCCGATCGCATAGTTGGACACAACGTCAAGTATGACGCCGACATAATGCGCATCGCTTTTGCGCGCGCCGGATGGGAAGGAGACCCGTTCGAAGGACGTGATCTATACTGCACGTGCCGCGAGGCACGCACAGTTTGCAAAATACCAAAGTATCGCATGGATCATGCTGAAGATTGGAAGCTCCCGAAACTGATCGAGGCTTACAAGTTTTTCTTTGGTGATGGTTTCAATGGCGCGCACGGCGCCGTCAATGACACGAAAGCAGCGTTTGACGTGTATCTCGCGCTGCAAGGCAAGAAAGCAAAGGTTCAAGGTTAGTGATGCCGATTACAGTTTACATGATCGAGAATACCGTCAACGATAAGAAGTACATAGGGCAAACCTGTGATACTATAAAGAAGAGATTTGCCGATCATTGTAAGCCAAGTCAAAATGCTGTCATTGCTGATGCTGTGCGTAAATATGGTAGGGATAGTTTTTCGATCTGTGCGCTCTTTGTTTGTCCAGATGACCATGACTACGCCAATCAAATGGAGCGTCGTGCGATTGAAATTTACGGAACGTTAGCACCAAATGGCTACAATCTCATGGATGGCGGTTCATTAAACGGAAGACATTCCGAGGAAACTATCTTGAAAATGAAGGAGGCTAGAAAGACAAATCGGCCTAATTATAGACATTCCGATAAAACCAAGCAGAAAATGTCGGAGACCAGAAAAGGTAAGCCTAATGGCTTGCTAGGGTACAAGCATAGAGAAGATTCTAAGCAAAAAATGTCAGAGTCTCAGAAGAGAAGACATCAGAATGTCGCTTGATTTTGAATCCATCTTTCACAACTACGTTCAAGCTAATAAGCGCGTCTTCTCTCATGATCGAAGCAAAACGCTCGGTGCTTCGGAAACCTTTAGCTGTCTACGCCGTTCTTGGTTTACTAAATTTGGCGAAGCTGCTGGTTTCATTCAGGATGAAGATGAAGCTGAGCGCTCTTGGGGGGCTATGGAGCGTGGTAACGTAATTGAGAATGCTTTCGTAGTTCCTGCCTTTCGACATTCTGATCTTGAGCTGCTTTATGCTGGCGAAGAACAGGAAACATTAGTTGATGGCTTGAACTCGGCAACGCTGGACGGACTGATCACAGGCTTAAAATCTGACGCGCTGAAGAAATACGGTATCAATGATATTGAGTCTGACTGTATTGTGTTGGAGATAAAGTCGATTGATCCGCGCGTCTCTCTTGATGAAGAGAAAGCAGTTCACCATGGACAGGCGCAAGTCCAATTAGGCATCGTTCGAGCCTTAACTGAATTCAAGCCAGTATATGCCGTCATTATTTACGTGGATGCCTCATTTCTCGACGTTATCTATCCTTTCGTCGTCAAGTACGATCCACTTAAATACAAGGCAGGTAAGACAAGAGCCCGCATTCTATTCGAGGAAGTTGGCGCCGATGGTTATCCCGGCGACATTCACCCGGAAGGCAAGCTCTCAGACGAGTGTCGCTACTGCCCCTGGTTCGGCGCGTGCTCGGCTGTCACCAAGAATCTAATCCCAACGGAAGATGATTCTAAAAATCTCGACAGTGAGACGATTTCTCAAATGGAGGGGTTGATCTTTGAGCAAAGAAATGCTAAGAGACTAGAAGAAGATGCGCACGAAGTTAATGAGTCTGTGAAGCAGCGCATCAAAGACATGCTAGTCGCTAACAGCACGAAGCGTATGCGCTCCCTGCCTAAGAAGAAAGGGAGCAACGAACCTACTTGGTCTGTTTCTTGGTCGTCGCTCGACGGTAAAGAGACGCTAGACAAAGATGCAGCCAAGGCCGCCGGCATTGACTTGCAGAAGTACATGAAGTCCGGCAACCCGTACGATCGTTTGACGATCACAACAAAGTAACCCGAAGGAAAGATATCAATGGGAACCGCACTCACTACTGCAAAGAGCACGGCAGTCGCCACGACAGGCGACAATCCGTGGCTCGCAGCCGCTGCCGATTCGAACAGCTTTGACGGTACTTTCGTCAAGTTCAACGGTAATACCGGCGAATACACGAAGGGCCAAGATGGTACGGAGATTCCTGCTGGAACTCGTGTCGCCATCAACATGGCTGGTGTGCATCACGGCTACATCTGTTGGGTTGAAGGTGAAGTCGTCGATCGAGCCACCGTTCTGGTCGAAGCTCCCGGCGGCGGCATCAGTAACAAGCCGGACAAGAATGGTCTGGCGGATCATGGTCCGTACGAGAAGCATGACGACGGCACGCAGGACGGCTGGTCGGAACATCATCAGATTCCGATGGCTGACGAAGAGGGCGAGAAGCTGATGCTTCAGGCGTCGTCCAAGAGCGCTGTCCGCAACGTCAAGGTCTTCTACCTGGAATACGGTAAGAAGCGCTCGCAGCACGTCGACGACGATGGCAACTTCATGATTCCAGTTGTCGAGCTGGAAGTGAAGACCTTCGTTTCGAAGGCCAATCCGCGTGCCGGAAAGAAGTACGCTCCGGTACTCAAGATCGTTGATTGGGTTTCTCCGACAGCTCTTGCCGACATCTTCGACGATGACGGAACTGGCGAGGAAGACAATCCGGAGAACTACGCGGCGAGCGCCCAAGCGGCGGCGCCGGCAGAGAAGAAGAAGCGTGCTCCGCGCGCGGCGAAGCCCGACCCGGAGCCGGAAGCAACTGGACCAGCGCCTGCTGAGGCGATCGGACAAGCGCCAGTGGTTGAAGAGGCGCCACCGCCCGCCGAGAAGAAGCACGGCTTCGGAACGCCGGCAGTGGATCAAACGACCAAAGCAGCTGCCAATGCGGCAGCGGCTGCGGGTGCCGAAGGTCGACGCGCCAAGCGTTTCTAAGGCAACCCCGACACTATCCGCCAGCGCGCTAACGCTGGCGGATAGACCCTTTCTCGCCAACCAAAAGGTGACTATATGACCAACGTTAATCTCCGCAAAAATCTCGAAGCGGCTCGCGCCATCATCGACAAAGAAGTCAATGGTCAGCTTAACATGTGGGGCGACTCCAGCGAGCGCTCTGACTCGACTGAAGGTCAGCTTTTCTTTGCTGGTCTAGCACAGCTCATGGCGCTCGAAACCAAGCAAGCTGCCGGACATTGGCCTGCCATGGTTCCGGCAATCTATCCGGAGGGTTGGAGCGGTTTCCGCGACTATGGCAGCGACATTGCCAATCTGGCAGTCGGCATCGCGTTCCTGACGAATGAGATGGCGCGCAAAATTGGCCTCGGCGAAGATACCTATCGTCGTCCACGCGACAGCTCCGATACGCCGTACGCTGATCCGCAGCCGGCAGCTTTCGAATGAGCGAGGACAACAAGCCGCGCGTCGTTTGCCTTTGCGGCTCGACGCGCTTCCAGGACGCGTTCGATATTCTGAACGCCCACTTGTCGCTGCAAGGGGATATCGTCATTAGCTGTGGTTTATTCGGTCATACTGACGAGCCGCAGGGTGCGAAGTTTCTGACTTCGGACGGTAACTCGTGCAAGGAGAAGACTGCGCTCGACGAACTGCACAAGCGCAAGATCGATCTTTGCGACTGCATCTACATCGTCAATTTCGGTGGGTATGTCGGAGACTCAACGAAGAATGAAATATCGTATGCCATCAAACATAACAAGGGCATCTATTTCATGTTTCCGCCGTCCGACGAAACGCTTTGCATTGTCCGTGACGCGCGTAATGACAGGTTCGCCAACAGCAAAGCCGGTCAGGAACTGCAAGCGTCTTACGACGCGGAGAAGAATAATGCTACCCACACTGTCTGAACATCAGATGGGAGCAATCAACGGCGTTAAGGACTGGTACAAGGACGATCCGCTAAAGCGACACTTCTATCTCGGAGGTTTTGCTGGAACCGGTAAAAGCACCTTACTACCAGTTTTGATTGACGCCCTTGATATCGATCCGTCTGACATCGCATTCATGGCGCCAACCGGTAAGGCGGCACGCGTCATGCGTACGAAGCTGAAAGAGGCGGACGTGTCTGCGGATTGCAAGACGATCCACTCGTCGATTTATCTGCCGTCCAGCCAAAAAGCTGACGTGTTGGAAAAGCAGAAGCTCGCGCTCGAAATGCAGATTGATTCTTACGGGCTCACTCAAGGCACGCAAGCACCCGACGATCTTCTCTACAAGCTTCAGGTTTTGAATGCCGAACTCGACGAAGCTTATATCGAGAATGAGGGACCGAGATTCTTTCTGAACATCGAAAGTCCGGTGTTCAATCGCAAGCTTATCATCTGTGACGAAGCGTCTATGGTCGGAGCCCGCATTGCGGATGATCTATATAAGATGGGCGTGCCGCTGGTCGCGATCGGCGATCCTGGTCAGTTACCGCCTGTCAAGGACGACGCAGGACTCACCGATCGCGATCCAGATTACTTCCTGACGGAAATCCACCGTCAAGCCGCTGACAATCCGATCATTTGGCTTTCGAAACTGGCACGTGACGGAAAAGACATTCCAGTCGGAAACTATGGCGACGCGGTTCGTGTCGTAAGACGCCGCGATGACGATTTGACGTTCAATCCGGAAGTTAATGTCCAGATCATTGTCGGGACGCATAAAAAGCGCTGGCGTGTCAATGAAGGCGTTCGCAACATGATGGGGTATAAGTCGTCTGGTCCGTGCGCTGGCGAGCCGCTGCTTGTTTGTAAAAACTCTCGAAATACCCCGTCGCTCATAAATGGTTTGCCGGTGCTGTGTGTCGAAGATGTTGGCGATCTAACTCCCGGCATCGCTACATTTCCACTTCGCATTCAAGAAGAAGAAGGTGGGACTATCCGTTGGGTTCAAGCCTGCCAGGGTATTTTCGAGGAAACCTTCCTGAAGCAGAAGGACGGTTTTTCCTGTGACATTCAAGCTGCCTACAAGGCGAAGAAGTTTGCCGAGCACATCGATTGGGGCTGGTGTCTTACTTGCCACAAGGCGCAAGGGAGCCAGTGGGATGCTGTCGTTTTGCATGATGAAAGCTCTTGTTTTCGAGAAGACGCGCGTAAATGGCTCTATACTGGAATAACTCGGGCCGCAGAAAAATTGATGATTGTTTACCCGTGACGACTTATTCCAAAGATAGAACGAAAGAGGAAATACGAACCCTGAAACGTGAAAAGCAGCGAGAGTATCGTTCGAGACCAGAAATTCAAGAACGACAAGCTCGCTATTTGGAGCTACACAGGGACGAGAAAATAAAGTACGATAAAGATCGACAAGCCAAGCCGGAAATAAAAGAAAGGCGATTCGATCTTCAGAAAAGACAAATGTACGGGATAACTGCCGAAGAGTATAAAGCTAAGCTTGTGCAGCAGAACTACGTTTGTGAAAGTTGTAAGAAGCCAGAGGAGCGTATTGATTATCGTAGCGGTAAACCGTTTAGTCTAGCGGTTGATCACAATCACTATACTGGTGAAGTGAGAGGACTTCTCTGTACTAAATGCAACATCTCGCTAGGATTGGTCGATGATAAACCAGAAATTCTGGTTAAATATCTTGCAAAATATAACGGAAAGATGTATCCATGATCAAGTTCAAATTATTCACTTGCAGGGAAGACGAGCTTGACGGCGAAGTCAATAACTGGTTGGGAACTCTTCGTAAGAATTTCTCGATCATCTCAACTAACCTGTTCATGTTACGCCGCGAAAGCGGAGGCTTGGGTGGCGCAGCTGGCGGCGGCGGCGGCGGTACGTATGTAAGTTATACCGTCATGTATTTCGAAAGGAATGGCTCATGAGTGATCAATTTGCTATCCGCATGTTCAATAACTTCACGCCAGTCGATGCTTGGCTCGATCAAGTTAGGGTGAAGCTGACGCCGGAAGAGTACGAAGAGTTTGATCGGCTCATGCGCGAGGCGAGCGAGAAAACTCAGATGGATCACTTCGAGCTGATTGATGATGCGAAAGAACCTGGATAAACTGCCGGTTCTAGCTGGTTTGATTGTTACGTTTACTGTGATGAATGTTGGTGCTGTAGAAACACCAAATCCACCGTTCACTGCTTTTAACGTTACTTGGATGGCAGGGACCCTGATTTCCGCTCTGCTGTTTATTCACTTCGGTATGCGGGCGATCAAAGAATGGGAAATCTAATGCACGACTCCCCTCGAATGATGGAAATGTTTCGCATGTTCAATGAAGCAACGGAAAGAAAAGCCGATAAGCCTTTGGGAACCAATCCGAAGGATCGCATCGGTAGTACAAAGGTGTCGATCACTAAATTGCCAGCTGCCGGCGTTATTCACGGCGCGCATGCCATGGTAGACGGCGCCGAGAAGTACGGTCCTTTCAACTGGCGCGATAACAAAGTTATTGCATCTATCTATGTTGATGCTGCAATACGTCACTTGCTTAACTGGTTCGAGGGACAAGAGTTGGCTACTGATTCCGAGGTTCATCATCTTGGGCACGCTATCGCTTGTTGTGCTATTCTTCTTGACGCGCAAGAGACTGGCAATCTGGTCGACGATCGTCCTGTGTGCGGTGATCCCGATGTTGCCGATCGTATCCTGAATCGTTTGGCTGCGATTATCAAGCGTCGCAAGGAAGCCAAGACAGTCACCATGAATTTCAAGCCAAACGATCTTGAACTGCCGATCGCAAATCCTCCGATGAAAGGTCCGGTGATCGACGCCTTAGCGAGTGGTTTCGTCGGTGCCAGCGTAAGTCCACTCGCTCTGATTGGGAATGGCAATGCCAAGTGAATTCAAAAGTCGCGATTACCCATTCGGTCGCGAAGGCGTTGATACTTTGATCGTGTGTCATCACGAAGGACACATGCATCAGGTCATAAAAGCCTTTGGCATGAAGGCTAAATATGTCACCTGGGGCGCAGCCTTAATGGGCTCGCGTTTCAATACAATCATTGTTTTCAGACCGTCAAGTACCGATTCCAAAGTTGAAAATGAAGCAAAAGAACGCTGGTTTCAAGAGAGCGTCCGTTGTCGACTAGCCAAAGATGGTGAGTTGTATATAGTATGACAATCGAATCCAAAATCATCTTGGACTCAATCGGACCTGAAGGGCAACGTCTTACCACTTTTCAGCTCAAGTATCCTCGCTTTGTCCACGCCGACTTTATGACGCATCGCGTCTTCTCGCGCAATGCATCATCTTCGCGCGCGACGCCGGTGTCACGCACCATTCGTGATATCCGTGCCGATCCGGCAATTCCGATGGTTTGGGCGGCAAACCAGAAGGGTATGCAGGGTGGCGACGAGCTGCCACGCTGGAAGCGCGCACTTTGTCGAGCTGGCTGGCTCGGCGGTATGTATGTGATGACTTCGATAGCCGGTGTGCTAGCGAAGCTCGGGCTGCACAAGCAGTATGTCAATCGCTTGACAGAACCTTGGGTTCATATCAGCGTCGTCGTTACGAGTACGCAGTGGAAAAACTTCGTCAAGCTTCGCGCGCACGAAGCTGCGATGCCAGAACTTCAGGTTTTAGGCTCATACATTCGTCGTGATCTAACGGCGTCCGACCCGCAGATTTTGGATCACGATCAGTGGCATCTGCCTTACGTCGACATATCGTGCGACAAAATGAGTTTGGGAGCTGCCATACTATCGGGAGAGATCAGTCTCGATCAAATGGGAGCTGATCTAACCTCCGGGTTAATCAAGCTCTCGGCGGCACGTTGCGCTCGTGTTTCGTATCTAACGCACGACAAGAAAAACCCAAAAGTTGTCGACGACATAAAACTCTACGAGCGCCTTACCGGTGGTGATCCTATCCACGCTTCACCAACGGAACACCAAGCCAAACCCGACTACCTGAATAACCTTTTTGGGTGGGCCTGCCCGCACTATCACGGCAATCTCCCAGGTTGGCAGCAGCATCGCAAATTCCTGGTCGGGGAAGATGCGGAAATCGAACGTCCAAAAAGAAAGTATGAGGACAATTATGGGAACTAAGGCAACGATCACTCTGTTCGAGACCGAACAAGAGGACAACAAAATCATCGAGTCGATGACGATCGACTACGAAGTCGATAAGGACGCGGACGGCAATGTTATTCTTCGCTCCAACGTCATCGGCATATCTCGCGTCATCTTTGAGCTGTTCAAGTTTGGCATCCTGGATCGCATGACGGCGGCGTTCATCCCGGCACCGAAACCGCCCGAGCCTGTCACGGCAACTGACGAAGTGCAGCCCGATAATGTCAGTTAGCTTTATCATCCCGGCGCACAACGAAGAGCACTTACTACCGACGTGTTTGCAGTCGATCTTTTCCGAAATCAAGAGGACCGAGCTGCAACACACCGAAGTCATTGTCGTTGACAACGGCAGCACGGACCACACTGCGGACATGGCACGTGCTTTCGGCGCGACGGTTATCTCCTGCGCTGAAAAGGGCTTAACCAAGGCGAAGCAGGCCGGGCATAACGCTGCGACGAATCAGTTTGAGGCGTATATCGACGCCGATAACATACTTCCGACCGGCTGGCTGACCACTGCTTTGAAAGCCTTCAACGATCCCGCCGTCGTTGGGGCTTCTGGACCGCTGGTTTTCTATGATCTGCCCGAGTGGCATCGAAAGCTCACGCGCGTCTGGTACGGGATTGCCGATCCACTGAACAGCCTTATGGGACGTTGGCTACAAGGTGGCAACTATATTGTCCGTAAGCGTGCCATAGACAAGATTGGCGGGTATGATACGTCGATTGATTTTTATGGCGAGGATACTGCTATCGCCAAGCGTCTATCGCGTGTCGGAAAGATCAAGTTCCTGCCTGGACTTCGCATCCTATCGTCCGGTCGTCGACTGGAACATCAAGGTATTTTCAACACCGGAATGCACTACGCGCTGAACTACTTTTCCGTAACATTGTTCGGAAAGCCGGTGACGAAGAGCCACGAGGATTACCGTTGAAATATCGTACGCTCTTTCTTTCCGACTTTCATCTCGGAACGCAATGGTGTCGGAAGTTTGATCTGCTCAGCTTTCTCGACGAGAATACGGCTGACCGCTATTATCTCGTTGGCGATATTATTGACGAATGGGCGCGCAATTATAAGTCCAACTGGTATTGGGATTATTGGTGCGACGAGATCATGAAGAAGTTCACTGATCCGAAACGCGATGTAATCTATCTGCCGGGTAATCACGATCAGTACGGTATTCCTCTGACGCTGTTTCCGAACGTTCACATATCGAGTTCATATCGACATGTTACCGCAAACGGGAAATGTTTTCTTGTAACGCACGGACACCAGGAGGATATATCGGTCGTATCGATGTCCTGGATGAAGTCGCTTGGATTACTCAAGCTCGCCAATCCTCGCGTAGATGGCAGCTCGAACAAAATCATGAACATGTTCGATGATCGAGCGAAGAACAGGCTTATCAAAAAGGCGATCAATTTAGGACTAGACGGCATAATTTGCGGGCATACTCACCAGCCAATGATGGAGTACGTCAAGCGCGGGGAAACCATCATCACGTACATCAATTGTGGCGATTGGATCAGGAATTGCACGGCGATAGCCGAGAACTTTGACGGCAGCTTTGAAATTTTACATGGGAACGGGGATAAATGACGCAGAACAATAAACCAACAAAAGAAGTGCTGGAAAAGCATCGCGAGATCAGAACAAGAGAGTGGATAGCAAGATGTTTTGGTGTGAGCATTTCAACTGTACGCAGATGGGTTCAGAGTTACAACCTACAGCGTCGTCGTCGTGACATGCCCAAGCCATTGGCAATGCGCACAGACTTCGATTCTGGAATTACGATAGTTGAAAAAGCTAAACGAATTCTAGGAGTTAGACTTTGCGAACGTAGGGAAGGCTACTTCTTGGATGGACGCCCGTGCAATATCAACGATGTGCTGAAGGCGGCAAATATAGTCGAAAAATAACTTTGGCCCTTTTTGCCTTTTCACTTGCCAAGTCGGGCTCGCGGAGGTACACTGCACTTTCAAAATTGGAACCCTAATGTACGCCGTGCGCAGCACGTTTTGCGCACGGCGTTTTTTATTGTCAAAAAGGCACTACAATGGCTAATCGATCTGTATCCGCGCAAGTGGTAGAAGCAAGAACTTACCTCCGTCCTCTTGACACTGACGGAAAGATTTTTGAGACACATGAGCAGCATTTCGATCGCATGATCGAACATCAGAAGCATCTCTGGCAGAGAGCTAAGGGAGGCATGATTCGTAATCCTGATGGCTCTTGGAAAATTACGCCATTGGATTTAGCTGAAGAGGCTGAATTAGCTGAGCTTCGTGCGTTGTTAGCGGAATATAAGATACGTCTTGCTGGTCGAACTCACTGGATGGGCAACGTTCCTACTGTGTGGAAACGTGAGATTTCCAATTTTAACTGTTCAGCTCAGACACTTAAGCGTCCAGCGGATTTCGTTGATGCCTTCTGGTTGCTTCTCAATGGCTGCGGCTACGGCGGACGCCCTGAAGTTCGAAAAGGCTATATTACAGGTTTTGGGCAGCACATCGACGAAATCGTGTCTATTCCTTCAACTAATGGGCGCACCGGAGGAAACTCAAAGAACGAAGAGCACTACGATCAAGAGACAGGCGTCTGGACGATCAAGGTAGGTGACAGCGCCGAAGCCTGGGCAAAGCTCATGGGCAAACTTTTGTCGAAGAAGATACCGGCGAAGAAGTTGGTCCTGGACTTCAGCGAGCTTCGTGGAGCTGGCTATCGTCTGAAAGGCTACGGATGGTTATGTTGTGGGGATCGCCCACTTTGGAGTGCATTGGAAAAGATTTGTGGCATTCTCAATGTTAACGTCCGTCAAAAGCTTACTGAAATTGATCTGATTGATATTCTCAATCTTCTCGGAACCGTCCTGTCGACGCGCCGCGCAGCTGAAATCACTGTCGTGGACTACCACAATCCGATCGCGCACGATTTCGCCGAGATGAAGAAGAACTACTACCCGGATCGGTATTGGCGCGGCCAGTCAAACAACACTCTTGGATTTTGGCACAAGCCGACTCGCTTCGAGCTGGAAGGTGTCTTCAATCTAATGATGAACGCTGGTGGTTCCGAGCCCGGTTTCTATAACTTTGAAGCTGCAAATCGACGCACGCAGAATTCAGCTCTTCCATATTTTTGTGACATGACCAATCCGTGCGGCGAAATCTTGCTGAACGGCGACGGTACTCTCTGCAATCTCGTTGAGACAATCGTCTGTCATTTCAACGGAGATTTCTCTGGACTTTTGCGCGCTCATTATCTCGTAGCTCGCGCTAATTATAGGCAAACTTGTGTCGTTCTCGAAGATGGCATTCTTCAGCCGGCATGGGAGGATAACCAGAAGCTACTTAGACTGTGTGGCGTTGGGCTGGATGGCGTTACCGCCTGGGAAGGTGACGGTAACGTGGACATGGTTCGTGGATTGCGTCTCGCTGCTAACGTAGGCGCCAACACAATGGCGGACGAACTTGGCATGAATCGCGCGGCGCTGGTGACATGCATCAAGCCAAGCGGCACGGCATCGAAAACATGTGGCTACGTCAATCAAGAGGTCCCAGCCGGCTTGCATAAGCCATTGGCGAAGTACATCTTCAACAACGTAGCTTTTACGATTTCCGATCCGTTAGTTGCTAAGTTGAAGGCAGCTGGTTATAAATGGTTTAAGCATCCGTCTGATCCGAACGCGGTCGTGATTACGCTGCCGGTGCGCTACGACAATATTGAGTTTTCCACCACCGAAGAAGGATTCGAAGTGAATCTCGAAAGTGCTCTGACACAGCTCGATCGCTACAAATTCTATCAAGACAATTATACCGATCACAACAGCAGCTGCACGATTTCCTATTCGCCGGACGAAGTTCCGTCGATAATCAGCTGGTTGCTACAAAATTGGGATACGTACGTCGGCGTATCGTTCTTGTACCGCGTGAACCCTCTCATGACTGCGGCTGATCTTGGGCACCCTTACCTGCCGATGACTCCAGCCAAGAAAGAAGAGTGGGAAGCATATCAGGCTTCGCTTGGTCCGGTATCGTTCGATAATAAGGACACCAACGCTTTCCTAGAGATCACTGATCAAGAAGACTGCGCTGGCGGCGTGTGTCCTATTAGGTAAGACAGGATGCCATACAGTGACCCGATAAAAGCTGCTGAGTACGACAGACAGTATCGCCTAAAAAGAAGAAAAAGCGATCCTGAATTCGCTAAGAGGCAGAGAGGATATTGTAAAAAATGGAGTGCCGCAAATCGAGCACGTGAATCAGCCAGGAGCAAACGATACAGGCAGGATAATATTGAAAAAATGCGTGAGTATGAAAATCAACGCAGCGTGCAACGTAGAGCAAAAAACCCGGAGCGTCAAAAAGCTGCAAATAGACGCTCACTTTTGAAAAAATATGGATTGTCGGCGTTAGACTACACTTGCATGCTGACTGAACAGAATTTTGTCTGTAAAAGCTGTGGTGAACCAGAAGTCGGACTTGACGCCTATGGTAATATGCGTCCTTTATCGGTTGATCACGATCATGTGACTGGCGAGGTTCGCGGGCTTCTATGCAACGGATGTAATCGCGCTCTCGGCTTCATAAATGATTCATCTGAAAAGCTAAAAAAATTGATCAGCTATCTTGACTCCGCTAGAAAAATTTGCTAGGTAAGTAAGGTCATTGCAGCAAAGACATGCAGGTGGAAAAGCTGCCAGCCGTAAGAGCGGTTCTATCGGAATTCTGTTCGCAGTAACCCGTGCTCTTGTGTCGTCGGAGCGACACGTGAATGACCGTCATTCCCTAAAGGCGAAGCCTGCTTTACTCTAATTCTAGGAACCAAAATGAGAGTCAAATGGAACGATCTTCGTCTCCCGGAGCATCGCACGGAATCGCCCTTCTTTATCGGTAGTGTCGAAGCGATCGGAGTTGATCTTCGCGCTTACATCCCTGGTCGTGACATGACGATCGCAAAAGGTGATCGCGTAGCAGTCCCAACTGGCTTCGCCATCGCGGTCCCGGTTGGCTACTACGGACGTGTCGCGCCGCGCTCGGGGCTTGCACTGAAAAATGGCATCGACGTGCTCGCTGGAGTCGTCGATAGCGATTATCGCGGGGAGCTGAAGATCATCTTGATAAATCACGGCGCCGAACCATTTGTGATTCACAATGGCGACCGTATTGCTCAGCTTGTGATGGAAGAAGCCGAGTGTTGGACGCCGGTCGAAGCATATGGTCTGTCGGACACCGCGCGTGGCGAAAAAGGCTACGGCTCAAGCGGAGTCAAGTAAAAGGTGTCATACATCGTGTCAAAACAAGGTTTCTTGTCCGACAACGAGATTGTCGACGATATAGTCCGTTGTATCGAAGGTGATCCGAAAAGTCTATCCGATTGGCTTACTTGTCCGTTTGAAGACTTGATCATGCTTCATCATGGAACCGGCACGCACATCCGCAATTACTACAAGATGTGGGCGGAAGAGAATCCGTTCAGCAACATCGATCCGCCAGCGAATACTGCGGGTATCGTAGATCATCCAGACTTCCCCGACCAAAGGTCTCAGCGTTGCATAGAGCGCGTGTGGCAGATGATTCATCGAAAGCATGGAATCGGTCCAGGCACGAAAAAGGAACCTATTGACGTTGCTGAATTCGTTAAGCAGTTCGATGACGAAAAAGTATCCATCTCAAACTCCTGAAAAATGGAAACAATATAATCAACGTTGGCAAGCTAAGAATCCTGATAAAGCTAGGTGTCTTAAGAAAGCTGCCTCCGATAGATTTCGTGAGAGAAATCCTCATTACCAAAAAGAGTGGGTAAATAAGAACAAGGATAAAGTTCTACGAAGTAGAGAACGCGGAAGGATAAGAAAAGCTTTGAGGCGCCGTTGGAAGAAATATGGATTGACGCCAGAACAGTTTAACATAAAGAACGAAACACAAACCGGTCTTTGTATGTTATGTAATGAACTGAATCAAAATGGTAGAGATTTATGCGTCGATCACGACCACGAAACGGGTAATGTTAGAGACCTTCTCTGTACTAGATGCAACCGTGGTCTAGGTATGTTTAAGGATTCTCCTGAGCTGCTAGAAAAGGCTGCGGCTTACATTAGAGGACACAAAGAGAATGTATCAGATTCCTAAAAAAGGTGAACTGTTGCTTGTATTTACGGCTCCCTGGTGCGGCCCTTGCAAGCATTTTGGACCGGTGCTTGAAAAAGTGTGCGAACTCGGAAATTTACCAATTTCTAAAATACAAGTTGACGACGATCCGGAATTCTGTCATAACCAGAACGTCAGATCGGTGCCAACGATCCGTCTCGTTAGAAATGGCGAGGTTGTCGGGACAGCGATCGGAGCAATGAGCGAAGGCCAGTTGAAGGATTGGCTGAACGAACATTCATGAAAGGAGTCAAATGATTTCACTTGAGGACTTTGTGAAGCAAAATGGCTTGGAGCTGCAACGGTCAAGCCCGATCACTGCGCGGTCATACGTGACCTCGCCAGGACTACCCTGCGAGCGAGTCGACGAGTATCATTGGGCACGAAAGCTTAATGGCTCGAAGTACGATCAACGAGTTTACGTGTTCATGTACCATGACGGATCGTTCTCTACCTCGCTCGGGATCGACTTCATACACCGACTATTGCCCGACAAGCCGACGCTGAAGGCTTTCGTCGAAGCGATGAGTCCGGAGCGGTAACTTGCGCGATAACCAGCGCTCCAAACTCTACGGGGCTCAAGCGGTGCTTGAGCCTTACAAGGACCCGCTGCCGACCGTCGCCGCCGTTGAGGACTATGTTCGACGGGTATGGCAGTCGAAGGTGCTTAAACGAACCTACTTGCGCGCTATGCTGCGCGCAAGTGAACCACGGGTCCGTGATGGACGCGGAACCAGGATCGCAAGAGGCGGACCTAATTCGATCAACATACCGCTTTGGGCGCGGAACACACGAGTTGTCTTGCACGAGCTGGCACACACGATCATCGCACGGGAATATCCGGCTAGGGAACCGGCGCCGCATGGTTGGGAGTATTGTGCGGTCTACCTGAAGCTCGTGCAGACTATGATGGGAACGGAAGCAGCGGCGGCGCTCAAGGCTAGCATGCGGGCTGAAAGGGTCCGCTTCACAGAGCCACGCAAACGTGCTCCAATGAGTGCGGAACGGAAGCAAGAGCTGCGAGCGCAGCTCGTGCGGGCGCGAGAGGCTAAGTTAAGTGTCTGACAAGCTCCTGCTGACCGGCGCGTTCGTGGCAGCAATGTTGCTTTATTTACTGTCCACGAACAGCTGGTTGGTGAGCTGGATCATACCGCCGGACGATCCGCCGCCAGAAGGATGCGCCTTCCTGCATCTGGACTGGACAGCGGAAAAAGGCAACTATTGGGTTTGCGACAAGTGGGACGATAAGTGACGACGGCGATAATCATTCTGTCAACTTGTGCGGTTGTATGGCTAATTTTCAGGTTTGGCTTTGAGGATGGATTTTTGTGAGCGAGTTCTACACGATCCACCAAGCGGTGTACGATAACCACAAGCCGCCGCCGCCGGCTTACATCTATCGAGCAACCGACTCACCGAACTTTGGTGTGCGCGAGTTTGAGCAAGTCGCCAAGTGCGCGACACGAAGTGAAGCGGAAGCCTGGGTTAAAGAACATGAGAAAAAGTGAATATCTCCTACTCAAGCTCGCGGAAGAATGCGACGAAGTAGGACAGCGCTGCTCGAAACAAATCACTTTCGGACCAGACGAAATCCAGCCTGGACACGAAGAGAATAATCTTCAGCGCCTCCGATATGAAGTCAACGACGTGCTCGCGATGGTCTCGATACTTGGCCTGATGCCGGATGCCATCACGATCGCCGCAGCTGTCGAGCGCCGGAAGGTGAGACTGGAAAAGTATTGGATCAAGTCGACCGAGCGCGGTCATACCGATCCAGAACCGGAATTTGACGCAGCTACACTCGCCTGGATGAACGATGACAATCGGGGTTGAAGTTCTCGGGCGCGACATGCGCCTCTATCTCCTGGTCCGTCGCGACCTGAAAATGCCAGCCGGGAAGCTCGCGGCAATGGCAGGGCACGCATTCGTCGATTGTGCTGTCAAGTATGCGAGCGGATCGGAAGTACATCAAAGTGTTTTCAACGGATACCAAAGAGACGGACAAACTAAGATCGTCTTGGGAGTCGCTGATCTCAATCAGCTGTTACGCCTTCGTGACGCTGCCGCTGCAAATTTTATCTGCACAAGCACAGTATTGGATGAAGGCAGGACAGTGTTTCCAGCCCACACCATCCCAGTCTGTGCAGTCGGTCTCTGTAGGCGAGAAGACTTACCCTTGGAGTTCGAAACATTGGGACTCTACTGATGACGACGAAAACGATCGACTATTTACCCGTACTCGATCCGAGTGACGGGAGCATCCAGCTCTACGACATCTACGTAAAGGGTTTATGGATAGGATCGCGGCGACTGCTTAGGTATTGTGAGGAAGAAGTAAGATGCTACGCAATAAGACAAAAACGCCCTTCGACAAAGAAGCGGCAGAAATAGGCGTTCCGGTAATCCCACCATTATCGCCGCCGCACAAGTTTCCGAACGATCCGAATCCGGTTATGGCGATCTGTGGGAAATGTGGCCTGCACATCCTTCGGGTCATGGGCTATTGCTGCATGAGCCCTAACTGCCCGACAGGTCTCGGCAGCGGCTTTACAATATGACGACGAAGAAGAAACCTAGCAAAATCATTTGGGGTGAGCGCACCATATTCCCAATGTTCTACGGCTTCTGTCCGAACAAGGAAGCCTGGGACAAGGAGGTACGCGAACACATCAGTTCGCCTCTGTCGCCGGAATATCCGACCGATAGTTACGGAATGACGACACACATTACGAATAAATTCGATCACAGTAAGCAACTGTGCATCGTTACAATGAATGATCGTGTTGACACGCAATATCTCAATGACGCGGTAAGCGTGATTCTGCACGAGTCGATGCACGTTTGGCAGTGCATGATAGCTCAAGTTCGCGAGTTTGATCCTGGTCTCGAAGTGGAGGCTTACGCGGTTCAGCACATCTTCGACAACCTGTTTTCCGGCTATCTCGAAACTCGTCGCTGCCCTATAAGGGTAGGACCGGTTTTGCCTTCTCAACACAATCCGTTTTAGCGCTTCAACTTGCGCTTTTTAGTTTTCGACGCACTGGTGTCGACGATTTTGACGTTAGCGTATCGAGACAGGCGCTTACGCCCGCCTCGATTTATCTTGGAGATGCTGATCTTGATCGGCATTTAGTACATCGCGATAGGCGCTTTTTGTGGCGCCAATCCCTTCTTCGGCTTCTTCGACTTGAGTTTGAGTTTGCGAGGGTTCTTCTTCTTCGCCTTCTGGCTCATGCCCATGCGTGTCTTGGACGCCTCCATGGAAGTGAGTGCCATTTATGCTCCCTTCGCGATCGACGTGCCGGCGGGAGCAATTCCGGATACGACCGGCGCACCAACCACCTTGACAGCGGGAGTACCGACTGGGGCGAGCCCATTCGCGATACGTCCGTACAATGCCCAACCGGCGGTGACAACTGCCGTGACTCCGGCAAGCATCATCACTTGATCGCCGATTGACCAGCCGTAGATGCCTGTCGCAATACCGACGATCAAAGCACCGGTAGAGCCCTGGACGACGCGGCTCGTGTGCAGCGGCTCCAAATTCATCTGATTGACGGCGACCGGATCGGTAGCAACTGCTGTGCTAACGTCAGTTAAGACTGCGCTAACAACGTCCGGCGAGATGATGCCAGACTTTACGAGAGCTGACGAGATCAGCGGACCAAGAAAGTTCTTGATCATCTGAAAAATGAGACTGAAATCCATTGTAGTTACTCCATTTAGTTCCCACGGAACTTATTGATGATCCAGATGATGAAAGACGCAAACCAGTCTGGACCGGGTGCTGGCGTTGGCGTTGGAATGGGTAGAACTGGGATCGGCACCGGAAGCGGCACAGGGACCGGTAGAGGCACCGGAAGCGGTATCGGCAGCGGCGGGACGGGAACTGGCTCTGGCGCGGCTGCTAGAGCCTTCTGCATAGCTGCGTAGATCGTCTCGGCGTAGCCGGCAATAAGCGTCTCCTGGTCCGTGCCGTTCACTTCGTGGCGAGCATCGATCCAGTCGAAGAGCACGCCTTCGACGAGATAGCGAGACAGAGGACCAGCTGCCGGCGCAAACAGACCCTTGATCATGCCCATGACCAGAATCTTTGCTGCGACCACCAAGTCGAGTGCCAGTTCGGGATGATTGACCAAATCCAAGCCCAAGAGCTTGCCCATGGTTACGTAGTTGTACTTCCAGGTGAGCTGAACCAGTCCGCGACCGTAGTATGCCTTGCCGGTAACGGGATCGATAACACCATAAGGGTGTCCGCGTCCGAGACCGTATTCCGCGATAGCCGCCATCGTATGAGCGGACTCGTGGAAGGCAGTCGCCAGGATGTAGGACTGTTGTTCGTGGTCGAAGTCAGTCTCACGCGCGCACTCAGCGAGAATTGCGTTGAATCCGTCGACTTGTCCTTGTGACAGGTGTCCGCCGAAGAGATTGCTGCGAATCTCCGTGAAGAAGACCTGCATATTCATTGTCGTTGTCATTTTCGTTCCTTTAGATTATCAGCTGCGTGCCGTGATTGACTGAATCATCCCAATACGTGATCAGACCGTATGGGACGCCACCAGCGCCACCAGCGCTAGTCGAGTAAACACCAACACCAACACTCTCAATAGTGCTCAACCAGCCCGTGTGATCGACTACAGCATTCTGTATCCAGTTTTTACCATCAAGTGACCATGAAAAGGTTAACTGGTAAGTTGCTGCTACATACACTGCTTTGAGCCAAACAGGACCGCCGAAATACGGGTTATAAGTAACACCAGCATGAAAGGATGTTGCGGTAGTCCATTCGGCACTTGCGATAAAGTATCCGTTCTCGTAAAGCAGACCGTAAGTGTAAAATCCAGCGCTGGATGTTTGTCGAAAAATCATAGCAACAAGCATGTCATTTTCGTAGATAGTTGGTTCAATACGACAAATGAATGTGTCATTACCACCAGTTATTGGTTTATACCATCCCTGTAGTATTGAGCCGTTAGCGGCGCAGGTTATTCCCATACCGACACCGGCATAATCTGTTAGCGTTGCAGTGTTGAACGCGGTTGGGAAGAACGAAGCCGATGGTGGTTTGATTTCCGGAACGTTGTAACTAGGTCCCGCCGGAGTGTAGAATTCCAGCGCGGTTTCACCGGCATTAACGCGAACTGCCTTCAGAGTTCCACCAGCGTAAGAACCTGGAACATCCGACAAACCAGTGAATGCTGTAACCGGAGCAGCTGGCGCACCTGCGTCCCACACAGCGCCGCAAACCATCGCGCCGTCACCGTTAGATGACGAACCGTTCGAAGCCGTCTCCACATGTGAGCCGGCGACCAAACTTGTTTTATGAGCGGATGACCACTCAGCGCCATTGAAGTCATCTACTGAAACGTCGAGTGAAGCAGAAGACCATGTAGTTCCACCCATAGTATTAAGTATATAACCAGCGGCATAAAGTGCGGCACCGTCCGTAGTGTAGGTCAGGGCATTGTCTGCAATGCTAGTTTGCCCTGAGCCAGTCGTTTCTTTATGTGCAATGCTTGACGGGGTTTCGTTAGCGTAGTTCTGGATCAGATACACATAGACGGAGTAAACTGAATTGTGCGTCGTGGCGCTTGGCGTCATTGTAATGTCGTAAGTACCAGCCGGCATCGCATGTGTGGCAATGATCTGAACTAGCTGCGATGTGTTGACGTTTAATTGCAGGTTAGCCGCTTGAGAGCCGAAGTGTACACTGGCTGCGGTTATAGCCGAAGTACCAGAAAGTCCTGTGATTAGTGCAACCAGAAGACCAGAACTGCTAGTTGTGAAATTACCAAAATCGAACGGCGAAGCGAACGAACCATCATCGACCACAAAATGTCCGATGTAGGTAACAGTGGTAGGTATGTTAGGAGGAGAATAGAATTCTAAACCAGTGCCGCCGGCATTGACGCGAACCGTTTTCAATCCAGCACCGGAATACGAACCCGGAACGTCCGATAGACCGGTGAATGTTGACGAGCCACCGACCGAATCGACTTCGACTTCCAAATCCCAAGTATCTGTGCCAACCTTACGGAGACGACCAACTTGATTCTGCCAATCATACACGAGATCGTCAGGTGTGTTGATTGTTACGCCGCCAGTTGCAACAATGGTTAGGACGCCAGCTCCGATTTGTTCGATCCAAATCACGTCGCCGATATTGAACGCAACCGAAGAGTTGAGCGGCACAGTTAGATTTTGCGCCGATCCGCTGTTCATTCTGATCATCTTACCAGCGTCAGTCAGAACAAAGGTGTAGTCACCAGTCTGAGTATTGAAAGTGACGTAGCCTGGATTCTGAAATTCCAACCCGGTTTCCGCCGGGTTGACGCGAACCGCCTTGCCAGCTTGACCGGCGTAGCTCGTCGGAACGTCATCAAGGAGAACGAAGGCGCCGGCACCGCTTTGGGTGCTAACCACAATGCGAGCAAGACCCGCCGTGCCAACAGTGAACGTCCAGGTCGTACCGTCTGCAATCGTGATGCCACCGCTGCCTGTGTCGACCACCGAAATCAGCGGACTACCGCTCGCGGTCGTATCATAAATGTAGATATAGCGGAAGTTAGCAATGTCACCACCGCTCGCCGTCCAGCTAAAATCGGCAGAACTAAAAATGTAGACGCCCGCAACTGCCGACGAGTAGGTCATACCGGTCAAAGCAACGCCGCCAGCCGTATAACCGTTTCCAGCCGCTACATCAGTGACACTAGCGATAAGAACCTGCGTAGCAAGATTCGGTACTGTATTCGATAAGATGGCTTTGAAACCATCTGTCGAAAAATCGATCAAGCTAGCACCAAGTTCGCCAGCTACGGCATTGAATACCTGAAAGGAAGCCATGTTTTGTACCGTTAAAAGCGGGTGATAATTTGAGTCGCTTCGTTAGCATTTTTTGGCGCCGCACGAACATTTGCCAGCGCCAGTATTTGAATCTGTGAAAGTTGAGCTTTCGTTTGTCCGGTGACAAGAAGTTGGACGAATTCTTGTGTCATCCTAGTCTTTCTTGAACCTTGTGTCAAGACCAAAATTTGCTCTTGGGTCAATTGAGCTGCAAGAATGCTCATTCCTGCGATAGATTCGGTAGCATTCTTCTCATGAAACACTAGAGTTGCGTTGGCTCCGTTATCAATATGCCCAGCGAGATCAATGGCGCCGAAGCCAGTGAATGTAACCGAGGCAACTGCGCCTCGATCGGAAGCAGAATCGGATTCGGTTGCTCCTTTGCCTGTAAATACAATGGAAGCATTCAGTCCAGCACTAAAAAGACCTACAATATCGTGGGCTACTTGACCAGTGTAGCTGATCGTACCGTGTAGAACTGAGTCCTGAAAACCTAAAGTATCGGTTGCGGCTTCTCCGGTGTAGGTAATAGACGCATTGGCGCCACTGTCGGATGTTCCACTGATCGCAGCATCCCACACGGCGCCAAGCATCGCCGCACCACCGCCATTCGTGGACGAAAACGTAGCTGTCTCGACGTGCGAGCCAGCAGTTAGACCGTTTATATCAGCTGATGACCATTTGACGCCATTGAAGTCGGTTACGTTGGCGTCTACAAAGGCCGATGACCATGAAGTCGCTCCAAATCCACTACTCATGTAGGCAGCGCAGGCATGGATCGCACCACCGCCTGTCGTGTAGGTTAAGGCGTTGTTTGCAAGGCTCGTCATGCCCGAGCCCGACGTATAGATGTGCGCGATGCTAGAAGGAATCTCGGAACTATAACCAGTGATCAGATATACATAGGCGGAGTAGATACCTCGACTGTTGGTATTAAAATTGAGGGTAATATCATACGTACCCGCCGCCATAACGTAGGTGCCGATGATGCTGACGATTAACCCACCGAAGATATCATCGAGTTGGATATTTGCTACCTGGGTCCCATACTTCAAATTGAGCAAAGGATCAGACGCACCGTTCAGTGCGCCGGTGATCAATGTGACCAGAAGTCCACCACCTGTCGGAACGGTAAAATTGCCGAAGTCATAGGTAGGGATATAGCTGCCGCTATCAATGGTAGTTTCACCAAGGTAGTTGATTATAAGCCCAGGCGGTTGGGTACCCTCAACCCACAGCATCCAAGCGGAGCTAGTCGAAGAACCACTCCAAGTGACATCCGGCGTCGTGTTCCCAGGACTACCGGTTTCATAGTAGCCAACGCTGCTAGAGCTGCCTACACCAGTCGCATCGTCAATCTTCATCGTACAGTCGCTGTTCGGATTCTGGAACAGGACTACGTAAAAGATAGTACCCCTTGTAATCGTCGGGGTAGTTGTTAGAGGAATCAGAAAGGTCGTGTCTGTCGCTGCTACGATACCATCTGAAAACCCAACTTCATTGGACTGCGCAAGCGGCGTGGTTGGAGTGCTAGAGTTGCCGGCATAAAGGGCAACTCGATATTTAGAAGTGTTCGAGGCATTGATGGCATTGACACGGATGCCAACGTGATCGGCGACGAAGGTTTGATTAGCAGTTATCTGGCGCGCAATAGCGTGCCCACCACCAATCGAGTTGTTGCCTACTGGCGTGCCTTTGCCAAGAACGACCGCGACCATCAGATTTCCTTATGCGCTATCCCGTATAATCGGGCTTTATACGTTATGGCGTATAAGAGGCTTGGAAGTGTCCGCTGGCACTAACGATCAGCGTGTAGGTCGCGCCATTGACAAGTACCAAGCCTGAGCCACGATCGTAGTAACCGATCAGGTCGCCGCTGGTGCTGTCATAGACGACAATGTAGCGGAACGAATCGAATGATGCGCCGCTCGCGGTCCAGGTAGCATTTGCCGTGGTGAACTGCCAGATACCACTGCCGGCGCCTGTCTCTGCCCAAGTCACCGAACCAGGAACATCGACAGCATAGCCGCCGGTTCCGCTGATCTGTGTGATATCGCCGATAACTTCGTTGCCGGTCTGCGACGGAGCCGTGTTCGTCAAAGCCACCGAGATCGTATCAGCGCTGATATTCTCTTTCTTCAAGCCCAAGTTCTTGACGAACTTGTCGAATAGATGGAATGTTATGGTCATTTTTCTTTTTCCTTGTTGTTAGACAGTGCGCTCTATGCCGACTTGCAGCGCATTGATGTCGGCAGGTGTCCAAGCCGCGCTGGTTGCTGGATTCAATACGAAGATTTCGCTGGTATGAACAAAATCTGAACTAAGATTTTGCGCAGCGCCGTTGGTCGTTGTGGCACCTGACACTTGTTTTGTTCGAACTGTTACAGTTCCAGCATCGACTTTTTTGGCACAGAGTACGATAGAAATTGCATCAATGCTTTCAGGCGTATAGGCCAAATCAGCGAGACCATACAGACTGTAGAGACTAGCTGAATCTGCCTCAATATAACTGGTAGCATCCGCAAGATCGTCATTGATCAAATTCCAGCCAGTCGCTCCTGTGCTGAATGTCCAAGCAGCTGTTGCCGTATCAGCGGTTGGCATCAATGCAATGACGCGACGATCGCCGATACGCGTATCGGCGGAATCACCAAGCACATAGAGATCATCGAAAGCCCAAACGTCGCCGTTGACGCTTGAAGCACCAATACCGACCACTGTAATGGTCGCCGCAGTTTGTGATTTTGTGTTCTGCGCCGTAAGGCTCAAGGCATTGATTCCGTCAATATATATGTCAACAGTTCCAGTCGATCCGTCAACCTTTACCTTGACTTCAATGAAGTACACACGGTTGGCGGCGAGATTGATCGATGATGTGCCGATAACCGTGCCAGAAAAAACGTTAGCACTCGCGCCAACTTTATATTGCAGAGCACCAATAGAGTTGATTTCAACCCAACCTTGATCGCCAGCTCCATTTCCAAACAAGCAAAGAATGTTGCTGTAGGATAAGCCGCCATGAGTAAAACTCACCGGGCATTCGAAGCGAAAAGCTAGAAGAGCCGTAGTCGACGATCCACCGATACTGCGACGAGCTACGTTAGCATTGTACTTAGCATAGTTGATCGCACGTCCAGTTCCATCCAAGATGCCAGGAACAAAGGTGATGCCAGAGGTATCTGTGACTGTCCAGACATTCGAAACCGAGCCGTCGCCAGTTACGGCAGAAGCGTAGTGATCGAAACCATCGATTAGGCAAATAGCCATTATCTTAATCCTACAACAGTTACGTCGACATCAGCCAAAGTTGCATCAGCCGAAGCTGGTCCAATGATCGTCAGCTCGTCGCCGGGAACGAATGAGGCACCACCAGCCAGAGTCCAGGTCGGAACGCCGCCGGTGCTGAACACCAAAGTTCCGATCGTCGCCCCATTCTTCTTGATCAAGAGCGTTGCGGTCGCGGTCGGATTCGTCAGACAGCTCGCCTGAGACAGTGCAGCGTTGACAGCGACGGTCACGTTGCGCGCAAACTTGTAGGCGAGGACAATGCAGGCGTTCGTCAAAACACCGCGCCAGAGGCCCCCCAGGTCGACCGGAGAGCCACCCGTGGTGAAGTTGAAGAGCACGTTAAGGTCGGTTCCGTCCGAATAGATCATGGCGCCGCCGCCGGGCGTCAGGGTGACAGTCAAACCGCTCAAGCCGGTGACGACCACGTTGTAAGTGACGCTCTTGTTGAGCACCGCAAACACGCGTTGACAAGGATTCCCGACAGTAAGTGCGAGAGGAACCACTAGATTCTGATTAGCAAGCTGCCCCGAGCACTTGAAAATGAAGTTTCTCGTATAGGCTGTATTGGTAAGCGTTACATCTCCGCCAGACATGTCAACAGGCAGCGTGACTTGAGTAGCTAGCTCAACCGCCAAATCTGCATTATTGATAGTGATTTCCTTGTTGTTCTGGTTTTGCGTAACCGGAACAATGCCTAAATTTGCAGAAGCCATTTGATTTCCTACCACTTCTAAGCTAAAAAGTCAAGATAAACTACAACAGTTCATTAGTAAGCGATGTCGATCGTCTTGATGACGCCCTCGCCACGACCAATGAGCACATCATCAGAGATTTGATAGACAGCAAGAGTCATGGTTGGCGTTGCCAAGTCCTTGACCCATATCGTCAAAGCGATATCATCGATATAGACGGAACCAGAGTGCGGCATGTTGATAATCGGACGAATAGTGCGAGTGAGAGCAGGAATAGGAACGATCATCTCGCGATGAGTCATCGTACCAGTGCCGTTATCAATATGTTGCTGTACGCCTATGACAGTGCTTATGAGGGCTGACGAGCCATCATAGAATGCCACGTCCATAGCAGAAGTTGCCGCCGCGTCCGTTACGCCACCATCCTGGTACCAAGAGAGCAGGCACTTCGCGTTGCCGGCGTCGATCGCCGTATCGAGGCCGGCAGCGACCGCGACGTTCTGGTAAGCGAGAGCTGGCGAAGCCGCATTCGAGAAGCTGAGCAGACCGCTATTGACTATTCCATTGGTGGCGTAAATAGCTCCCGCAGAAGCCGTCCAGTCAGTCGTGTATAACTCGGCGCCAGGGTTCAAGAGCGGCTGTATGTAGCTCTTGTGCGGAAAGATATCGGCCAAGAAGCTCGTTTCCGTGTAGTTCACCGTCTCGGCACCAGCGACCGTCAACGTCTTCGCAACTAGCCCGGTGTGCTGATCGTAGATGTCTACCTCGAAGTTTTCGGTTGGGAACTCCAAAGGCACAATACCGCTGCCATCGAGCAAAGGAGCGTCAAGTTTGGTTCGACGAGCCCAAGAGATGATAAAATGATCCGTATCGAAAACGACCGAATAATCAGCTGGACTCCACGGCTTACGTGAAGTCGTGTTAATGTTTAGTGTTTGTGTAGAGCTGATAAGGTTTTGACTACTATTTTTAGCGAAAAATATGGCTTGTTTACCTAAATCAGACTCAGAAATAGTCTGAAGTTGAGGCATGGTTGGTTGCTGCACTGCGATAAAATAACAGCCTGATTTGTGATTCCCCATATTGTGTTCAGTGTCTCGACGACCACGAACGATGCCGGTTAAGAGCAATGAGCCACCACCTAAGTCGGTAACATTCTTGTATTGTATAACTTCCCACGAACCTTTATTACCGATAAGTGCCGTGTTGAGACCGGAAAGAAGATCGTCGTCAGTCGCCGAGACGAAAGCCGAACTTATTGTTGGGTCTACAAGTTGAATTGAAATTGTAGCGTTTTCGTCAGTGAAATTCTCCATTCCTGTATCAATTATTTTGGATTGAACGAACCCGACAGCGGCACCACGATTAACTGAGCCAAATATAGACGCAGGACTATTATCCACACCATAATAAAAGTTTGCCGAAGTCCAATTACTGCCATAGCCAACCAGATAAACAGCAAGCGCGGAGGTTCCAGGATCATCCATTATAGATAGAATGGCAGAATCAATGACAATCGTTTCGACCACTTGTGGACCAGCTATTCCTGGACCTGGACCTGGACCTGGAGGAATGTCCTCAATGCTTGGCAAGGTGACATTATCCGACCCGAGTGCCGTACCACCCAATGAAAGACTGTAATCATCGTTTATCGTTGATTCGTAGAGCGCCATCAAATACGTGATGCCATTGACATTTAGCGAAATAGCGTCAGTTGGCTCCAAAAGCAAGAACTCGAAACCAGTGCGGAAGGTTGCTGTCAGACGCTGCGTCTCTAAAACATACAGCGCCTTGTAGACCTTATCAAACGCATCGCTTGGTAACATGATGATCGGAATCGTGTAACTGTTCTGAAGGTTATCCTTTTCGAGCGAAAACGGAAAAACAGTTCGTTTAGCAACTACGGTAGATGCTTGAAAATCATTAGTGAAGTCAAAGAAGGTCAATGAAATTGAGGTAGGCGTTACCGAATCTGGTTGCAAATCTACCAGAAGTGCTTCCTGATCTGTAACAGTTTCTCCTCCACTCGTACTTCCACCAGCGGAAGGAGCGATATTGTCGATTGTAAGATTAGCCTTTATGTCCAAAGCGTCGCCAGTTGGCGTTCGAACAAATTTTATCAGCTGCTCGGACTCGAAATACTGAAAATTGAAGATAATGCCGAGAGTCTGTATGGCTTGAAATATGTCAGTTTGTACATCAATCAAACAGCCAATGATCAAATCATCAATGGAAGGCGACACGTATATCTGATCAGGTGTGTAACCGGCGCTGAGCGCTAACCAACGAAGAAGGCTAGCTAGTGGGACACGAACGTTGAGGATGCCATCTACATACATCAATCCGGCACTGACAACACCGCCACCGACCGATGGGCGACAAACGAAATAACCACCAGCAGGGGCAAACGGCTGAGAACCGTCAGCTCCACCACTATCAAAAGTAAATGTGTTAGGTATAGCTGCTTCGTTTGTAGCAAAATCAGCACTATATGTGACATAGGAGCTTAATTCATAGGTACGATAGCTACCATCTTGTGTGTTAACAATGACACAGCTTGCTGCTCCACTTTCATAACCATACATACCTACTTCCCATTTACTGTCTTGGTGTCCGGTCTCGAAGGCGGGAACAGTTATTGAGGGAACTATTACATCGTACACTTTAGTTAAGACTGGAAAAATACCGTTGATTCCATAGGGAGTAGGTACAATAACGTATCTAACCAAGTGCTGTTTCAAAGCGGCATCCGTATAGAAGCAAAGCATTTCCCTTGCAGCTTTATTCCAAACGAGTTTTTGAATACCCGAACCAGCTGAGAACGTGTCAAAAAGAACAGGAATAGTAACCGCTCCATAGCGGTTCAGTGAAAAATAACCTAATGCATCAAAGTTTGGATCGATTGTAGCCCAATACGCAACATATATACTGTTTCCGATGCCACAATAAGCACTAAAACCGTAAGTCTCGGTAAAAGATTGAAATCCAAAAAGCTGTGTAGTTCCAGGAGTGGTGTTATTAGTGTAAACTTCATCAAAAAGTGCAAATGCTGAAATATTACCAGGAAAGCTTCCAGTTGTAAACCAAAAATTGCGTAGCTGTGTGGAGCCATTTCCATAAGTTACCGCTGGAATGATAGTACCGTCAGGGCCGATCGCAAAACAAAAAATGTCGTTAAAAATCGTGGTAACAAACGCAAAATAACCAGTACCTGATGCGGAACCCATCATTAAACTGGTTCCATTCCATGTGGACATTCCAAAACGTATTCTTGTCGGAAAAGATATTAAGTCCGGATTGCGAACGGTAGGAAACGCAAGTGAAACTGTACCAAGACGACTGGTGATGCGACCTGTATTTGGATTTATCGTAATCATCTGAACGTTGTTGGCGGTCCCGCCATAAGTGGTGAAGATAACTCCGCTTGGTTCATGTACTTCCCAAATCCATAGATAATTTACCAGAGCTTCAGGAATCGGTGTACCGTTCTCGTCACAGATCGTAAGACAGACGACTTCCTTCAAACCAGTTATATCGTAGACACGCAGCGTAACAAAACCACCACCATCCAAAGAAGTAAAATAAGCACGCTGACGTGACCAATCAACAGTGATTGGTTTCATATTTGGAAGCGCATAGCTCACGCCGGTGGCTCCGGTAAGCGTTGGAGTTTTCCAAGAACCACTAATAAGATCAGCGCTGACAGCAATTGAGTTCCCAGCAACACCGCTTAAGCGTGCTGTAATATCCATCGTTCCAGCAGCAAGCCCTGGTGCCGCCGATACACCCACGTTCTGTATGGTTCCGACACCATAGGTTCCAGCACCATCGTTTCCCGAGTTATTTATTGCAGCAATCAGATTGTTGAATGTTCCACTAATGTTTGTGCCGATCTTGACCTTGTTAGGCGCGTCTGAATTACCACTAACTAGCGTGTAAATTTGCCCATCAATTGTTACAGTGTTTCCGTCGTCTGGAATCACATCCATAGACAAAGTATCTACAGCCGACACACCGCTCTCAGCAAACGGTACAAAATAGTCAACGGGAGCATTTATGTCGACCAGATCGGCACGAAGTTGTGGAATGCTGCGCAGATTGTATTGCGCCATGTTGAATTTTTTGAAAACTACGTAAATCATTCCACGCATAGGCGGCGTCAAATCGGCGCCATTTGCCTTCACGATAGTTTCATCTGGCATCTGTGTTTCAGTGCCAGTGTAGATCGTGAAATCGAGATTGGGCGAAAGAGCGAACCCACCGGGCGTCGTACGATCAAAAATAAGTTGTCCGGCTGTACCGTCCGAGCTGAGCGTTGTGGAAGCTTCTATCCAGAGACGCGCGATCTGAACCTCAGAAATTTCATCCTGCGGCACACCTGGATAGCCAAAAGCTACAGCAAAATCGCAAGTGTCAGCAACATTTCCAGATGAATCTGCCGTTACATTGAAGTTACCTGACCAGACTACGCAGCCAAAGATTGCTCGACGACCATATGAAATTGGAATATTGATTGGCGTAGCCGAACCAATATTCATAACCTGTGGGTTTGTAGGGTCCGACACTGTTCCAGTATCCAGAACATAGCCGGGCAATGTTCCAGGAGTAGTAGAACTAGGTATTGGAAATCCGCCAGTGGACATTATAAACCTGATTGAATTTGAGGAGTGAACGGTTCGCCGCGAAAGTGAATTACGTTGTTGAATTTGTGAAAGCACTGCTTGATTGTCTTATCACAACCTGGATATATGACACCGGTATCTCCTGTAGCAAGCTTGAAAGGAGTAGGAACGAACGTTTGAATTTGCTTGATTTTTTGAGTGTTGTTGGCAACAGTCATTACAACATTTTTGTTGAACCCGCTTGTAAATTGTAGGACGCCATATGCGTACCATTTGTCGGGTTGATCAGACAATTCTAAGGTTGTGAACTTTTGTCCGTTCTGTATTTGATCGACTGTGAAGGTTCTCTTGTCCGGCTCAAGATTGAACAAACAGCGATAATCACCTAGCTGAGCACGGCAGTACAATCCGTAAGCTTCTATGTTGATGTAGATGGTGTTGGTAAACAGCCCAATGATGCTTATTTCCACCTTACCTAAATCGTCATATTTGATTTCACCTATTTGTCCGCCAAATATGATGATAGCTCCATTATCAGGATTTTCGTAATCGCATATCTTAAGACGACTGACTGCCTGATCAAAGTATCCTCCGTCAATACGATCTGCGGTGATTTCTCCGCCCAATGTGGTACTGATAGTCACGCCTTGCGTGAGTGAGTTTGCTGCCGAAACGACTGCCGACGCGCTGAAGCCGATCTCATTGCCATAGCGATTAGGAGCGCCACCACCGGTCAAGGTTGAGTGATCCCAGGTGGCACCGGTACCCGAACTAACCGTTATTCCGTTTCCGCCTACGCCGCCAACAATAGCTGTAACTACCATCACAGTAGCCGCGCCCGGTATGGCGGATGATTGTTCTGAGGCAACAACGTCTGCGTTTTTAACCGTACCAGCACCGAATGTCATGATCCCAGGCTGGGCTCCCGAGGCATTGATAGCGTTAATCAGATTATGACGACTTCCACCGATATTTGATGTAGCATAAACCTTGTCAGGCGCATCGGCCTTGTCAGTGGTGAATGTGTAGGTATGCCCGTTAATTGTCACAGTTTCCGTATTTTTCGGAGGGTTTTTGAACGTAAGAATCGCCTCTGCATTTTGATCGTTGAAGATGATAGCATTATCCGCATCAGTAAATCGGATTATAGTTCCACCAACCGGTGCGATTGACCACAATCGAGCAAAGGTTCCTACTTCGTTAGGGAGCGTAGCATTGATTCCAGTGTCACCGGCTCTCATTTCCAGTTATCCCTTCCACTTCATCCCTTTTGGTAATTTCATGTTCATTCTTTTCCTCCCCTTGGGAGCTTTGAATGCCAAAGTTCCCTTTGATCTTGTGCCAGTGGTGCTTTTTTTCGACGACTTGAATGTTATTGGCGTCGCGCTTTTAGATGATCTCATTATACATCCTCCCCCTCACGCAGCTCTCGAACGATGATAGAATCGACCGCGCCGGCATCTACCCAATCCAGAACAAGTGTTATCTTATCAGCATCAAAACGCGCTGGAATGTCGTACTCGAAATCAGCGGTTATGATATGGGTAGCTAACGGAACGTGTCCTGTGTTAAATGCCACAATACCAGTCGTGTAGTCTACGGCGTAAGTCGCAGGATCAATAGGTGTTGCATTGTCGTACAGAACGACCGTACCAGTAACCGGACGAGTGATCTTTCGAACAAACGGTAAGATGGCATCAGCATAAACCTTAGTCAACTGAAACGGGTTGAGACCGCTTCCTGCGTCGCCCGCGTTTGCACCACCGGTAAGTGTCGCGTGATCCCAAGTCCCGACGAGCGAAGCAAGAGTCAGAGCGTTGCCAGCGACGCCAGCAGTTCTAGCCGTCGCTATGAAATTGGTAGTCGTGGTCGTTGAGGCAGATATTGTCGGATGCACGACTGTTCCGACACCGTATGTTGTAACACCAGGAGTTCCGGTAGCGTTGACGGCATCAATGAGGTTTTGTATCGTCGCTACTGTTGTACCGGCGATGTGAACCGCGTATGGAACACTGGCACTTCCTGCAACGAATGTATAAACCTGTCCATTGAGAGTGACAGTGTTCGTATCAACGATTGGTCCAGCGGAGCCTCCTGAAAGGGGTGAGTGATCCCAGGAGCCATCGATCGTTTTACTTACCGCGATTGAGTTGCCAGCGACACCAGCTGTCTTAGCTGTAGCCACCATTGTATTTCCTGGTCCGACCGATCCAGCGACAGTCGGATGTACAACTGTTCCTGTCCCATATGTTAAGAGTCCCGGAGTTCCAGTACCATTTATTGCGTCAATCAAATTCTGTCTAGTTGATGGTATGTCACCGCCAATAACGTGAACTTCGTAGGCAGCGGTCGTATTCCCAACTACGAACTCATACGCCTGTCCGTCGATCGTGACGGTAGTTCCATCAGCCGGTTCATCCACACCACCGGTAAGCGTTGAGTGATTCCAAGAACCAGCTCCACCAATGTTCGTAGTCGTAGTTATTGCATTGCCCGAGACACCAGCTATTATAGCCGTTGCAACGATAGTGCTTCCAGCTCCGGCTGAAGCAGATACGGTCGGATGTGCAATTGTCCCAACACCATATGTCGTTAAACCCGGAGTCGCCGTCGCGTTTATTGCGTTGATAAGATTGTCAATTGTTATTGCAGCGCTAACACCAATTTTGACTTTATACGCCGCATCAGCATTGCCGGTAGTAAATGTATAAATTGACCCGTCGATCACTACCGTCTTTGAATTGGCTGGATTAGAATCAATTTCTAGGACGGCTGTTGCGGCTACAGACGGTATAAAAGTCAAAGACGCCGTTGCCGAACCACCGGGAGCATAGGTGAGAGTTCCTACTGCCGCTTTTGAAACTGCGGTTCCAGTTCCAAGCACTTGCCCAACGGCAGTGTAATCTGACCAATCCTTGAAGCGAAAACCAAACGCGCGTCCACTGCGTGCATAGAAGAAGCTGAGTACCAGTTGATAGTCCTCTTGATCTCGAATGCCGTACATAATGTCCCAGGTCGCACGTGGAAGCGCCCAACGCTTGTTGCGCTGCTCTCGACCGGAAGTCATCATGATAACCGTCGTATTGAACTCTGGTCCGCCTTTCGAACCAGCTTCAATATATTCCGGCAATCGAGTGTCGTGGAACTGAGAAGTAACCATTATTGCGCCTTTGCAGCGTTTGAAACGGCCTTCGCAAGACGAGCCATTATCTGCTTTTCAGAACGACGGAACGAATTAGCATCAGTTACGCCATTGATATGCATGACGATGCCTCCTCCACCGCCACCACCACCGCCACCACCGTCGCCATAGCGGACGTTTGACGGACGACTGACGTTAACTCTCTCGCCCGGTGACGCACGGAAGTTGACCAACTGAGAATCGGGTCCACCGAAACCACCAACGTCGAACGCACCGCCAGTTGCGTAACCCAGTGGTGAGTTGTAATTTACGTTACCCACACCAGTGTTAACGTCTATATACGGAACTGGATTCTGCGGACTATAGTTATAATTCGTTGAATACGAACCAGTCCCGTACGACCCGCCATTAGCAAGTGGGCTACCATCACCGGCAGTGCTACCATTACTATTGCTGCTACCACCACCGCCGGACGGTAAAAAACCAGACCCGTTGCCACTGACCGGAGTATTACCAAGATCGGTAACTGTAAAGCCAGGAGAGTCCGGTATGTTAAAACCGTACATCATATTTTGAGGTACAATATGACCGTCGACCAGCTCGTACTGATAATCCGCGCTCGTGTTGGTCTTGCTGTTCCACCAACTACTTTGTCCAATAGTTTTCCCTCCTGTTAGTTGGTTAATTTGGGCTGGCGTCAGTGACATACCACTGAGCCATTGGTCATAAGTCAGCGTAGCCGTTAGTTTTTCAACTACACGCCCAAGAGAATCCAATGTGTATGTATATTCGTTCTGATATGGAGCACTTGGATCAGGTTTAACTTGATTTCCTGTGCTTGGATCAAAACCACCCAACCCACTATCTATCGGAGAATCAACAATCGCAAAACCAAGCTTTTTAATAGTGGCTAAAATCAACGGGTCTACATTCGTTACCAGCGAACTGGTATCAGCCGCTTGTGCAGTTGCAACCGCATTACTGAACGGACCCTTGATATCGCTATCCAGAGCTGAGCCATAAACCGCAGCAATAAATGATTCAGCCCAAGGATACAAGTTCTCTAAGCTGCGAACATTTTCAAAGTACGGATAGAGCCCATTAGACTTTGCAGCTATACCTACCTGTCCAGACGGGCCTTTTGTTTTATATTCGCTCCAATCCATCGAACCCATCTTCAAAATAGCATTGACCAATGTCACCTGATCGGTTGTCATCTGTCCGGCTTTCACCGCTGCCGCAAGAGTTGGCTGATATGCATCAGCATATGTCTGAATTGTTGTATCGTAAGCCTTTGGAAAATCAGCGCTCGGAGGAGGAAGAATTGCCATGTCATTCTTCGTAGCCGCTACTCCCGCAGAAGTAGGACCTAGTTGATATCCGCCTCTCTGATAACCGAACTGACTGCCGGATGAATTAGGCATAAAACCTTCAACGCCAGCCTCTCCGACCAGAGTCGGTGTTCCAGCCGGGACAGCGCCGCCAGTAGCACGATGTAGCATTGCATTCGTCTGAGAGTTGTTGAAAACATAGCCGGGCTGGCTCGTGACGATAATTTCTGGTCCTTGCTCTCCGACAAGGACCGGTCCTGGTGAAGTAAACCCGCCTGAAGCTTTCGCCGGGATTGCTCCTGTGCCACTAGGCAGAGAACCGGCAGGAAGACCAGCATCGCTCATGACCTTGGCGAGTTCTTTCGTCTTGTCAATAATAGCTTGAAGGTCTTTTATCGCCGCCGATGAATAGTTATCCATTGTCGACGTAGCTTTGTCAAGGGTTACGCCGTCGAGATTTTTAATCTCTGTTTCTGCGTCCTTTGTGTCTGGTGTGACTGCTCCTTTGAATTTGTCATCTGTTGCCTGAGCCAGTAAGTCAACAGCGGTAGTAAGAGGGGCAAAATTGATACCAGTTGCCATATTTTTCAAAGCGTCAGAAGTTTGTACTATCGGGTCCTTAACTGCTTTCGCCTTGTCGCCCATTTCCCCCAACGACTTCACATTGCCGTCGAGAGCACCTTGGAAGCCAGTAGAAAACTTCGAAGCATCAGTCATGTCGTTAGTGAAATCTTGAAGATTTTTAGTTGGTTGCGCACCGGCAGCTGCTATTGCATCAAACGCCTGCTTAATAATGTCTTTCGTCTTTGTAGCATCACCACCTGCGGCGGCTATCTTGTCTTTGAATGTTTGTGCAAACGTGTCAACCCCATCCGCCGCATCTTTCATGCTCGCCGCCATCGCACTGCTGACCTGTTTACCAGCTGGTACGGCTGCTTGCAAATCTTCGATAAGTTTACCCTTTAGCGCGGCAGACATCTTATCGATCGAACTGGTGGCGTCATCCATGCGAATACTGTTAACGTCCTTGCCTCCCGCTACCATTGCCTTCGCAGCGTCGGCACCGGCATACAGAGCGTCCTTAAGCAACTTCACATTATCGATCCACTTAGGGTCAACGGGATCGGCACCAGCGGATGTATCGGTTGCTGCTGGCGCACTCTTTGCTGCTTGCTTATCTTCCTTTGCCTGTAGCTTGTCGCGTATCGATTGGATTTTGTCATCTTTCTTCTGCTCGTCATCAACTGCTTTGTTTGCAGCTTTTTGACTGTTCGCAGCCGACTTGTCATATGCCGCGTTTTCCCTCGCAGTTTTAGCATCGAGCGCTTTAGCAGCTACATCGTATCCCTTCGTTTCTGCATCAGCTTTCTTTTGTGCAGCCTCAGACGACTTTGCAACAGATTGATCGTCTGCTAATTTTTGTTTATCTGCCGCCTTCTGAGCTGCTGAAACACTTTTACCACCAGCAGTATCCGCCGCAACAGCTGCCTTATCAGCTGCTATTTGTGCAGCATCACCACGCTTCTTATACCCTTCAGAAATTTTTGCGGTCGCATTATCGTGAGCGATTACTTCTGCATCCGAAGCGGCACGAGCCTTAGCAGCCATTGTGTCATGCATTTTCGTATTAGCATCGAGTTGTTTCGCGTATGCTTTTGCTGCATTGTCGGCTGTTTTGTTGTCTATTGCTTGTATCTGGTCGCTAGCCTTCTGAGCCGCAGCCACTATTTTCGCTTGAGCCTTGTCCATGACAGATGAAGCGACAGTGATGGAATTGTTTCCATTGTCCGTAACCGAAGCACCCCCGGCGCTAGTTGGGGTTGATCCGCTTTGCTCTTGCACAGTTTTTTCGTCTTGCAATGCTTTCGATAGCTTTTGAACGGAACTGGCAGCGGCATCGCTAGAATCAACTATCGTCTTGTTTCCTTTAGCAGCATCCTCCGCAGCCGTATTGTAACCAAGAAGCTCTGTGCGGATGTACTTGATGGCATCACCGATAAGCGGAATCTTTTCGATCCAGGTCAATGCCGTGTCGAAGATAATACGCATTCCCTGCCAGAAATCGCTCCAAGACTTTCCGGTAGCCAATAGTACAGCCTGAACGCCAATAAAGAAAACGACGAGAGGCATACGAATGACGGAACTAACGAGAGTAATCAGTCCTCTCATGGCAACCATAAGACCGCCTGTAATCGCGGAACCGATCGCCTTAAATACACCAGAAAGTCCTTCGACTGCGTAAAGCTCGCGCAAGGCAATTGCAGCTGCTTTGGAGGTTGTAGCCAAATTACTAAAAGCGTTCGCGATATTTGTAATGGTTGACGCAACATTTGCGGCAACCATATCCCACAATGCTTTAGCCGCAGTGCTAATCATCTTTGCAGCGCCATCAGCATTGGTTGCAAGTGTCCATACTCCCTTAGCTATATTGGTGATGACATCTACGACCGAACCAACGGCGAGACCAGCAATCGCACCTGCGGTTTTTGTTACTGCCGGTGCAACCTGAACAAACGCCAGAGTAAAATCTTTGACATAGCTAATGACACTACCGAACGACTGAGCAATAGCTAGGATTGCTTTTGCGCCTTTTATAGCAAGATAGGCTTCGAGAACATCTGCAAGGACTTTAGCATTGTCACCGATGAACATGAAAACTGACTTCGCACCGTCGAACAACGTCTTCAATGCACTACCAATGTTATCGGCAATCTTTTGCCACTTTTCGCTCAGTACAGGCAGACCAGAAGCTTGATCTATTACGTATTTTTGATCTTTTCCAACTACCAGCATGTCATTGGCTAGAGCAGTTAAATCTTGTCCAAGAGCCTTCATAGGACCAGAACCACCAGTACCAATGGTTTCTAGCATAACCTGCCAAGCTGCTTGTAGTTTTCCCACGCCTACCGACGCGCGATCAAGAGCCGCAGGTAGGCCGCTTCCGTATTCAGCAGCTAATCCTTTAGCAAATCCGATAAGTGTGTTTGCTCCAACTTCATTGTTCTTAACCATCTCCGCCAATTTATCTGTGCTTACACCAAGAGACTTAGCATAAATAGCGATAGCGCCAGGAAGTTCAGTTGCCATCTGGCGACGTAGCTGTTGACCGCTGACGTAGCCACGGTTCATAACCTGCTCAAAAGAATTCCAAACGTTTTCTGCTTGACGACTGTTTAGACCAAGAACTACCAAGCTATCTGATAAGTCTTTGACCATGCCGTTAATATTTTCGATTGATATGTTATTTTCTTTGGCAGAGGCATAAAATCTCGCCATTGAATCTTGAGATTCATTAGTTGCCAAGCCGAGTCGAAGAATAGTATTCTCCATAACTCCCATTTCAGTCGTAGCTTCTTGACTGTCTTTTGAAACTGCATGCATAACGGCGGAAAAATGCTGAAATTGATTAGCTGCGTTGTAGATGCCTTCGCCGATCTTCAGGACACCCTCACCGGTCAAGACAGCGAAGAAGGCTTTAACCATTGGAATATTGGCGCTCATTGTTGAGCCGAGCGTGCCTACCTCGGTGCTTGCACCTTTAATGCCATTGGAAAGAGCACCAGCACCACCAGCGCCTCCTACCGCAGCCAGTTCAGTGCCTAGAGCCTTTGCTTCATCAGCGGTTAGAGCCATCTGAGTCTGCAAAGCCTTAAGCTCACCAGTAATACCAGCGAATCCGGAACCACTTGCAGAACCAACGGTACCAAGCTCAGTGCCGAGAATCTTTGCTTCATCAACGGTTGCAACCATCTTAGCCTGCAAAGTGGTAAGCTCGCCAGTAATACCAGCAAGACCCTTGCCGCTCGTAGAACCAATGGTATTTAGCTCAGTGCCGAGTACCTTGCCGGCATCAGCGGTTGCAGTCATTTTTCCTTGTAAAGTGGTAAGTTCGCCGCTCAAACCGGCAAGTCGAGAACCGCCCGCAGAACCAATGGTATTTAACTCAGTGCCAAGTACCTTACCGGCATCAGCGGTTGCAGTCATTTTTCCTTGCAAGGTAGAAAGTTCGGTACTCAAACCGGAAAGTTTAGAGCCACTTGATGTACCAATGGTATTCAGTTCAGTGGCGAGCACCTTAGCAGCATCCGCTACCGCAGTCATCTTTGCAGATAGTGCAGTTAGTTCACTGGTAATGGCGGAAAAACTTGGAGCCTTCAAAGATTCGAGCGCAGCGTTGAGCGCTTCGATTTGAGAAATCGCCGTCTTTACGCCTGGAAGGTTGAAGGCAGTATTGACGGTTTGCATTGACTTTTCAGCAGAACCGCTTAGCCCTGATAGAGCTGACTGTATAGAGGCAATAGCAGAGGATATCTCGGATGCGCCAGTCTTAGCGCCCGAAGCATCAATTGTAAAACTAACGCCCGCTGAAGTTGCCATTATTTTCCACGATTACGTTTCGAGTCTTCGATTTTACGCTTTGCAAAAGCGTCCTCTATCAACACGTCGTCGAGAGTTATTACAGTCTGAAGAAGTAACTCGATATCATCTTCATTGGATATACGACGTAGCTGACAAAAAGCAAGAATCTCGGAAATAGTTGTGCTTTCCGGGAGACCATTAGATGAAAATTGTCGGGCAGAAGAAAGAATGTTGTAGGCATCCCACAGCCAAACAACATCCTCATACATCTCCGGAGCCGGAGCCATTCTCTTGGACTTGATGCCTTTTTCCTCAAGTGACTTGAACCACTCTCTGTCCTTCTTAGAGTATTTCAAATGGTACTTAAGGAATTCGGTTAGTTTTTTAAGCCTTCCTCGTCCTGCTCAGGCTTGAACGTCTCGATCTCGATCGCAAGAGAAAAGATCGTATCGCGAAGCTCGGGAAGAGCCGTAAGTAGCTCTACCTTGTTATCGTAGGTGCAAGGAAGCTCGTTGTCGCCGGCCTTAACACCCTTCCAATCGACAATGACGCCCTTCGCCATTTGCTTGATAAGGATTTCCAGGCTGGTAGCGTCAGGTAGTTCCTGTCCGCGACGAGTGAGGCCGATATACGGCTTCATGAATTCAGTGCGAGCCTTCTGGCTGACTACACTCTTGAAGCGACGAAGCTTGACGGAGATTTCTTTGGTGAGCGGGAACCAAGTTCCATTTTCCGCCTTGTCTTCGTCGATAGCGAACGCAGTAGCGATGTTGAGAGTCGATAGATCGAGTGACATTTTTTACTCTTCTAGTTGGTTGTTGTCGAGCACGCCGGGTGGAGTGCAAGGTAGCCGAAGAGGATTATGAACTACACCAGCTCTTCGGGTCTGGCGTCTTGAAATGATATCAGGGAGATTTGTCAGGCGAGGGAGAACTATCTGTTCTCTTACCTACACCTATTGGACAAGTTTTCATGTCGGGTAACACTGTTAGAGAAAGGAGCGAAGCGACTAAGTGACCCGACAACACTTAGCACGCTTCGCTGATCCCGTCAAGCGGGATTTTAGTTATACTGCGCTCAAAGAACTGAATCGATCGATCTGAAGCATGCAGGCGGTATCCGGGTCGCGGAAACCGTTCCATGTCATCTTTTCGACGATATCTTGATCTATGCCGCCAGGACCTATTGGATCGGTAAGCAACTTGATCGCTGGAACCGTGAAGACGTAGGAGTTCTTCTCGATATCAACGAAATTCCACTCAAGCGATACTGTATCGTGGTTGAGGAAGTTCGTCCAGAAGTCCAGGTCCTCGAAGTAAGCGTCGAGCAAGCCTGTCAAGGCGAAACGACCGGTACCAATACCGTGTGGGAACTTCGAAGAAACTGCCATCTGGTTACGAAGAGTTGCGGCACCCTTGATCTGAATCTGCTGAATTGCAGTTGTGAGGGTAACACCGTTCTTCTTGATGGCGCCAACGTTGGTCGTTGCGTTCATGACTTCTGTAACTGTCGAAGCCAGCTGAACGTAAGGCGCAGCGCCGAGAATTGCCGTTGGTCCGCCAACAGTAGCCTTACCCTTGAAAGCCATTGTACCAGTGACGATAGCTCCCGAGTTGATGGTAAGATCGAACGTGTCAACGCGAAGACCATCAGCAGTCATGTACTGACCGATATCGTTGTACGCCGTCTCGATACTGAAACTCTGCGGAATGATATTGGCGATATTGCCAGGGTTACGAAGCATCGAACCCTTGACTGTGACACCGATCGTCGAATTGTTGTTCGTGCTCGGAGCTGGCGTGACATAGATTTCGTCGTTCGAAACCTGAGTAACCTTGAACACGCCGCGCTGAGAAGCGTCACCACCAGAGAAGTTCGTGACGGTGAAGTTTGCGTCCAAGCTGAAGTTGACGACGGTTGCGACAGCACCGGTGTCAGTCGTCTTGACGATCGTTGGTGCTACACCTGCCGCCTTGAGCGTCAGGATGGCAGCTGCGCCGCTTACGGTCACATTGAGCGCCGATGCGTTGATGGCGTTCTGGATCGCAGCCTTGAGGTTCTGTGCCGTCGCGGTAGCCGTGATGCCAGGAACGAACTGATACGGAGTAGGAGCCGAGGCAACGCAGGTAAATGCGATGGTGTTGACGCCATCGAAGATGGTTTCAACGTCACCGGCAGTGGCGATACCGCTGAAGGTGATAGTGCCGGTCTCTTCGACATCGCTAGTTGCGACGATCGAACCGCCAGCCGAATTCAGGTCCTTGAGTGTAACAGTTGCGGTTGCGACCGAAGCGCTAACGTTCAGATGACCAAGCAGACGAGCTGCATTGACAGCTGCCGCGAAGTTGACTGCTGAATCAGCTGCAACGGCGCCGACTGCAAAATCGGTTCCGGCCGTAAGTTTGACTGTGCTTACACCATCAAAGACGGAGATCGCATCGCCAACTTCTGCAACCTTGTTGAACAGAACGGTGCCGGACTCGAAGCCAAGACCCTCGAAGAAAAGGTTCTGACCAACGGAAATCTGTCCAGCCGCAATCGCCGAAGCAAATGCGTTCGTAGTGTTGGAATCGAACGAAGAATGTCCGCCTGTACCGGAACGAATCGCGACATTCTTGAGGATCATGACATCGTTGGCGTCCATGACCTTCGTTGTGGAAGAGCCGGCTTCCACGACGAACGGAGTGCCAGTGACGGTGATCAGCGTATCAGAGCCGCTGAGGGACGTGCCGGAGATTGACCAGTAACCGTTATTGACAGGGTTGATGAAGCCATCGGTCTTGATGTAACGATTGGCGGTCAGATAGGCGCGAACGTCTTGACCGAGAATCTTGATGGTGTTGTTGGCAGTGATCGATACAATGGCGCCAATCCAACGATCGAAAGTCATTGGACGCGTCCAAGTGCCGAGCATGAATGCCTGCATGAAATCGTCGTAAGAGCCCGCCGACCACTCGAAGTTGACAGTACCGTCCGACATTGCATCGGTTTCGATAATGGATGAAACCATACGATCAGCACGAATTTCGCTACTGACTTTGGTTCCCTTCGTTACAGCGATCGAAGAGTTGGTTAGACGCATCTCACGGACGTTACCGCCCGCCGGTATTACGCCCCAGGCGGAAACAGACTCAGGAATGTATCGAAGAGATACGCGGTTGGAGTCCGCAAAAAGCTTGACAGCCATGATAAAAACCTTCGCTTGGGTTAGGTTAAACAGGATTCGGCATTTAGAGAATAGAGAGAAATACTCGATGTGTCAATGATTTTGGTGAACGGGTCAGAATTATTATTGTCCTGGAAGAGCAGGTGCTTCGTCACGGTAAAAACTAATGCTTACAGAATTTCTTGCCCAGCCTTCCAACTGACCCAAATATTTGTCATCTGCGGTTCTACAAATGACACGAGCGCCATCGGGTAGCATGAACGATTTACGCTCAAAGACTTTGCCAACGAAATCAACTAGCCGATTCAATAACGTAGAGGTTGTATCTTCCGAGACCAAGCAATCAATCTGGATTACCCCAGGATGACGAACAACCGCGCTCTCCTTAAGTTCTGTCTGCTTAGATGACCCGGCAAGGATGTGAAGAGAAACGTAAGCATCGTGAGGTTGATTAAAACGAACGTTCTCGAACTGTATTGGTACATTAAGGTCGCCAGCACCAGATAAAGCAAAAAGAAGCATTCCTCCGATTGTTTGTTCTAACGTAGTTTTTGACATTAAAGAAGCCCTATCATTGCCTGCACTTCAGATTCCGTTATGCGGATCATACCGCCTGGACTGCGCGAGCGCTTGCTTGTTGGAAGTTCACCGTATTCTAACATCTCTGTGCGAGGATTATCGTTCGATAGAACGTATTCATGAAATGGATCGGCTGGATTCACTAAATTACTTACCTCGGCGTCAACTGCGGCAGTTGCTTGAGCGCGCATTGGCTCTGAACCGAGTGCAGCTCCTCCGGTATGACCAAAAGTAGCAATCTGTTCTTTCGAATATTTTTGCTCAGCCGCAGCACCCTCACCACCACCAACACCGTCCGAAGACCAGTGCCATGCGCTTATAGATTCGCCGGACCAAACAGGATGTCGACTCAAGACACCTTTATGTACCTGATTGACAACTTGTCTCACCTTTACGGAAAAGGTTGCGATAAATTCAACCTGTGCAGCTGTGAGCGCAGCAATTGCTGCTTCTATGCCTAAGACCGGCATTATTTTTCTCTTACGTGCAAGATATTCAGCAAACCATCTGGCGCCGAAAGATTTCTCATTAAGTTCCAGCTCTGTCCATTAAAATCCAATGTGTCCGTCAAAACTGGAACCAAACCTAGAACATCTCCCGGAAAAATGACCTTGCAATCATTGTACTTGACAACATCGTTATCGATCTCTTTCAAGTCAAAAGCAACTATTGCTGCTTTTGGAATTATTATTGAACCATCCGAACCGCTGTAGGTCCCGGTGGTAGGATTATAGGTTGTTGACTTGGTATGATAAGTAACAACGGTAGTAAGATCGCCAATAATGCCAAAAGCCGATGTAATTGCTCTTGAAAGAGTGTTGCGCAAACCCATGATTATGCCGCACGAATTCTGCCGAAGCTACCAGTTCCGCCACGAAGGAAGCCAAGACCTTCGATAAGAAAGCGGAGAGCCATCGGAATTTGAGGAAGACGATACGTTGCTTCGAACCCGAGTTCGATCACGTCAACTTTCAAACGGATAAGTCCATCGGTCGTGCGCTCGACGGTGCGATCCTCAATCATGAGGAACCGAGCCAGTTCAGCGGTCGCCTGGACGAGCTGAAGCGGAATGGTGTTATTCCCTATCGGGTTGCCATCAGCATCGTTCACGCCCGTTCTAGGCCAGCGCAAAGGGCTAGTGGCGAGCGTTTTCGATCCATTCCAAAATGCGTGCTGATCTAGGTAGCGTGTGCTCCATACGACAAGCGCAGCCTGATCGTCTGGCGACAAAGCAGCCCACACTGGATTGACAATGATGTTGGCGGAAATATAGGCATCAGCGTCAGCCACTGATATGTAGCTATTCGCCGTTGGATCAAGTCCACTGCCTGTTTCAACTACTACAGTTACGCTCAAAGGCTTTCACCCATTCTTTTGCTGTCTTAGATCGAACAACGTCTTCGGAAGTGAATTCGATGATATCGGCGTCGATATCGTACTTCTCAATCATGTCGATGACAGTTGTCAGACCAGGATTATCGATATCGCACTGATCCATATCACCGCAAACGATAAGCTTGGAATTCTCACCAATTCGAGTGAGAAACGTGCGAAGGTCCAACAAAGTACAGTTCTGAGCTTCGTCCAAGATCACGATTGCGTCATCGAAGGTCCGACCGCGAATGTGTTCGAAAGCAACAATTTCAATGCGACCTTGATGCTTAAGCTGATCGATCGTCGACACTTGAGCCTCAGCTGCAAACGCATCCCAAATTGGGCGCATCCACGGCTCTAGCTTGTCGTTCGCATCGCCGGGTAGGAAACCAAGTTTGTGATGAAGTTGAGAAACTGTTGGTCTCGCAACTATAACACGGTAGAAGGCGTTATCCAGCACCTTGCGGATCGCAAAGCGCCCGGCTACGTAAGTCTTACCAGTTCCAGCGCCGCCTACTGCGAAAATTTGATCAGCTTCATTCAGACTGTCCAGGTAATCTTTCTGATTTTCAGTCTTAGGAATCAGGGTGCTTTGCTGCTTCACTCTAGCTCTTTTCACAGCCTTGCGCGAGGCTCGACGTTGAGCCTTCTCAGAGACAAGATCGGGTGCAGTCATGTTAGACAGCCTTGTCGGCTACCTTTGGCTTCACGAGTGTTGTTTCTGCCGGAGCCTTCGGCGGCAGGAACGTTGTGGTTTTGCCCGGAACGGTGTCATGAAGCTTCTTCAGCTCAGCCTCTGGCTTCATATGCGTCGCCAAAGGTGATTCTGGCTTGAACAGAGGAGCTGGCTTGGCGGAGAAAGTCCAGCCATCTTGCAAAGTAAGCTTCTTTGCGAGTTCTGGCGTGACTTCGAACATATCACCCTTTGGATCAAAAACTTTCATCAACATGGTATCACCACTACGTGAGAGGAAAAGAAGGGGCTTGCTTTCAGTATTTTGTTATCGTTAGCCCCAATATTGTGATAATAGCGTAAGCGTAAATAAAGTCCAGCAAATTTATCGAACAGGTCAACAAAAAACCCGGCAAGTTACCTCGCCGGGCTGAATATATCATTCGTGCTGAAACCGTTATCCCAGGTTGTCGACCAACTTGGAGAGTTCGAGAGCCAGGGTCATCTGTGCCTTGCGACCGTCGAGCTTCGTCGAATAGTGGTCCTCAGCGTACTTCAGAATGTCGTCCTTGGACATATTGGAAGCATCGAATGTTGGAGCGTCCGAGCCGCCGGAAAAGTCCGGAACTTCTGCGTCCGCTTGACTGTTGTCGTCGCCTTCGTCACCTTCAGCATCATCGACCGGAGCCGCAGCTGACTTGACAACTACTGTCGTTGTGCCATCGCCTTGATCGTCTGACTCTGGCGCGGCCTCCATTGCCGGCTTGTCGCGATAGACGACAACTGGTGGACTACGTGTCCACTTCAGATGCTGAACCATGTCACGCGCGTTGAGGAGCGGCATGACATGCTCTTTGCCTGTAAGGTCATAGACCTTTTCGTGCGTTGCTGGAATCTTCTTTGCCATTTTCGTTTTCCTTGTGTTGTCGGGTTAGGTTTAGTGTCCGGAGACCGGAGCTGCGTAAGCCCAAAAGGCTAGGCCGGCAGTCTGTGCAGCAACAGCCGTAACTGTTGCGACGTTACCAGAGTCAGTGTGCTCTGTGATCGATCCGTTCGTGGAGCCGAGCGCACCGTTGCGATTGACAAAGCCAACCTCAGTTGCATTCAGTTCGAAAGCCAACCACGCGTTCTTCGTTGGGTCACTGATAAGTCGATCTCCCCAAACGTGAGAAGGGTTGTTGACCGCCAGGACAAGATTGGACGCTGTGTCAGATGCACTTACACCGGTTGCAACACCAGCTACGCCGCCGGTGAAGTCAGTGACGGTGAGATAGGTGTTCGCGTCTACTTGCTTGGTGATTGTCGCACCAGCTGCATGTAGAACGTTGAAACCGACGTTGTTCGCGAGATTGGTGATCGTAAGCGTAGCGCCGGCACCGGAGACGCCAACCGAAAGATTGCCAAGGGCAACTTCGTTGAGAATGACCGCCTTCAGGTTCTGTGCGGAATCAGTTTGCGATGCGCCAACTCCTACCGAGTACGGAAGATAGAACAGCGGCGTGCTGGCATAGACAAACTGGACCGCCGGATGAATACCGTCATTGATCGTGAGTTCATCACCAGGAGACATGGCGCCAGTAGCAAATACAAGCGTAGCCGCGTCATTGGTTCCGAACAGAATGTCTGTTACCATAGCCGCCATCGCCACGCGAGTCATTGCTGCGCCGACGTTGGTTGTTACCGTTAGCGAATCTGAACCCGAGTGGAGAGAGTAGATCGACACGACGTTGGCGAGAGCAACAGCCTTCACACCGACGAGCGCGCCAGGAGTGCCGTTGACAAATGCTGCAAAGTTCGCAGCTGCGGTCGGACCATCGGTTCCAAGTGGAACCTGCGTGCCCGGCGTAGTGCCGAAAGTGAACGCAACCGAATGTGCGGCTGAGTCAACAATCGTAACCACGTCGTTTTGGATTGGAGCACCAGAGAAAGTGACTGTACCGACATCATGCGTGGTGTCGGTCAGGTAGATTTCGTCGCCGGCAGCTGCTGCGCCAATGAAGGTATCATAGGCGACCGGATAACCGCCAGCCATGGTGACGTAAAGGCCGAAGAATTCATCGGTTGTCGCTGCGTACTGTTGAATCTGTTCGCGCGAAACTACAACGCGAGCAACTTCCGACTGTCCATTGGCGGGAGCAGGAAATGATTCAGTTAGGATGGTGTGCGGAGAAATGGAGAGATCAGCTTGAGCGGCACTGACTACGGCAATGGTGTAAACCTCGCCATAGTGTCCCGGCAGCACGCCGAGATTGAACCAGATGCTGAATTCCTGAAGTGTGGCAACATCGCCCGGCACATTCCAGTATGCGTCAAGATCGTCTATCGGCAAAGAGCTGGAATAGAAAGCGGTAGCGATATTGGCTTGCCCGACAGCATACAACGCTGATGCTGCATCAGGTGTAAACTTGGAGCGCGATGCGTTTGCAGTCATGGTGAGCACTTCCAAAAAAGCGAGGAAAAGGGTGTAAACCCAACAACGGACGCTGTTAGGCGTCCGTCGTGTTTGATTAGGCGCCGGTATTAGCCGAGACGACCGCCGCTGTCGGGGAACGGTGCAGCGAAAGCGTAGAACAGGAACGACTTCGTTCCGGAGCCACCGATCGTGACATACACGTCCATGAATGCGGGATCAGCTTCACCGACTTCCGCAAGCAGTTCGCGTGCGATCGGGATGTAGTAGATACCCGGAGCTGTGATTGCCGGCATCGTGAAGACGGTGCTGGCGTTGTCCATTGCAACTTCTTCGTCGGTACGGACTGTAACGACGTAGGATTGCGAGGAGTCGTGGAGCGATGCGCCGACGACGAGAACAATCATGAACTCTTGATTGATCGCGTATTCGCCAGGACCGTTCCAGTAAGCCTTCAGCTTCTGAAGGTTGAGCTGAGCGACGGAAGCGCCAGACGCTGTAAGAGCTGCCTGACCACTGTCCTGAAGAATCAGGGCACTGTCAAGAGCAAAGCGGACGCGAGATGCATTGGCAGTCATGTTTTTGTTTCCTCTTAAAGAGTTGTTGTTACGGCAGAACCGTAAACGTTACGCCGTGACTGCCGCGTCAGTGATGCCCCATACGCGAGCCGCAGCGCGACCGTGCATGATTGCGAGACCAACGAGCCATTCAACGCGAGTACGAAGGACCGGCTTTGCGTTGATTTCACCGAGATCGGTGACTTCCATGGCGCCGTTCTGTAGGCCCGACACCATACCGTCGCCAAAGTTGACAACGTAGATGGAAGTGGAGACAGCGGAACCAGCAGGACCGGCTTCGTTGTAGTCGATGATACGAGCACCGGTGTCATCGTAGTCAGCGATCAGGATAGGTAGATCGTTGTACATCGTGACGCGGCGACCGAACTCGTCTTCAGCGAAATCGATATCACCACCGACTGCGATGGTACGTGCAGCTGCGGTGAGGCGACGACGCATAGCCTTCGACATGACCAGGGCGTTCGGGCTATCGACTAGATCGATTGCCTTGTCCAGAGCCGAAAGAGAAAGCGGCGAGTTGTTGGACGGAGAAACGAGGTTTGCCGGGATGATCTGGTTGCCGACGATGCGGACACGAAGACCATCGAACTGACGCGGGTCAATAGTGGAGTCACCGTTGATGACCTTGCCAGCAAGGTAAAGACTCATCGCCTTGACCTTCATGCCCTCATGCTGTGTGCGGACAGCCGGACCACGGGTCTTGATCAATGCCTTGTCGACATCGAGATCGCCACCAGCGATACGAAGCACTTCAGTCTGCGGGTTCAGCACGCCGACGCTTTCCGGATAGGCTTCATTGAAACCACGGAATGCGACGCCAGGAAGAGTACCTTCCTGATTGTAGCTGAATGAGCCACCGATAATGTCCTCGAACGGCAGAACACGGAGAACATCCGAATTTGCCGCGAACATTTCGATAATAGCAGCGCGCTTAACGTCGCCGCTGTTGATCTTGCTCGCTTCAAGTAGAGTGACAGCCATTTTCTTCTCCTGTGCCGTTAGCCGGCATCTTTTTCGTTCTCTGACATTATCCCGGTCAGCTCAGGTCTACGAAGCGAGCAAGATATTGGTTAAGCGTTCTTAACCTTACCTTCGTTCGCCATTCCGAGGCGGGTAAGTGCGGGAAGTCTGTTGAACTCCTCGCGCGTCATGCCGTTGTAGTCTGTCTTGCCCTTGTTCCCGGCAGCGCCGCCACCAGAAGAGCCCTTGAAGAAGTGCGGTGCGCGCTCCTTAAGCGTCTGAATCCATTCAAACGCCGTCATTGGAGTTGTACCGTCCGCGCCGTAGATAACTGCGGATTCGCCATCCCGAGGGACAACATTCCCGTTTTCTTCGACGTGGAAAACACCGTAAGCACGGTTGAGAATATCAGGTAGAGCTTGTGTCTCTACTCCGCTCTTCTCACTGAGAACTGCGTCTGTGATACAACGATCAACCAAGCTTTGATTGAACTTGCGGTCAGACTCAGATGCCCGAACTTCGGCTGAGGCACGCTTTTTCGCCTCTTCGGCGAGCTGGCTATCGTACCCAACCTTCATTTGTTGTGTACGCTTTGTTACCTCAGCTTCGATATCCTCAGTGGTCTTCAGCTTGCCATCTGCAACCTTCTGGTTGGTGGCACGAAGTTCGTCGATCTCTGCAAGCAGGTCTTCGAACTTCTTATCCTTTGGGATAAGCGGAACAACCTTGTCCCATTGAGCCTTCAAAGTGTCGCGTTCCTTGGAAAGTGCGATGTTGTTATCGCGGAACTCGACCAACTTTGCTTCCGGGACCACCTTGACAACGAACTTACCAAGATCGTTTTTCGTCTGCGTTCCCTTCAAGCCCTCTGGAATAGAGGCTTCGTCGTCATAAAGAATATCAGGCATTTTGATCTCCCCGAGACCTTAGTGTTAGCACCGTTCTTCTACCAGAAGTACAGCGGCAATTCGACCCGAATTGCTTTTTACTTTTATGATAATGCGCAGAAAGTTAAAATAAGTCAAGTTATCAATGCGAACGGGTCATTTTCTTTTCGATTTTTTCTTCAGTTACCCTTTCAGAGCATTACCGATCTTGATCAAATCCGGCAGAATCTCAAAGAATTTCTGAATTCCGCCGACCTTATCAATGAGATCAGCAACATCTGCGCTGTTGTTAGCAATGAGAGACAGAACCTGATCCATCATCGATTTGGTCTCAGGCGGCGGGATCATCGACAGAATCTTGTTAACGATAGCGAGTGCTTGGCTATCGTTCAATTTTGGACCGGTCGTGGACGCAAGCATCGTTTGAATTGCAACTACGCCAGCGGTCTTGTTAAAATCAACCATATTGATTACTCCGTTTCATTTTTGCATTATGATCAGTTTGCTTAAAAAATCAAGGAAAACACGAACCGGGTCATTTTTTACTTGACAAAACCAAAATTATTGGCAAGATGGCGAAAATTCCGAGTTGGTTGGCATTTCACAATTCCGCCATATTTTAGGAGCAAAGAGCTAATGGGTAACGGGTCACACCAGTCCTATAATCAAGGATATCGTGGGTATTTCAGCTCAGCTGACTTAGACGAAAATCCATACGACTACGGGACACCTGAGTTCATAGCCTGGGAAAAAGGCTGGAAAGAAGCCGAAGATGATGACAGCGCCGCAGCCGATTTCGACGGATTTGAGGAACCCGGCCTCGATTATCTCCACTATGAGCG
>QGNH01000501.1_pt1 | contig 71238 bp, 53 predicted proteins | sample 1735481 | NCBI WGS metagenome assembly QGNH01 (sample SAMN09239004, study PRJNA386568) | Viral metagenome, whole genome shotgun sequencing project.
CAGCCTCTGTTCGGCGCGGCGCGCATTCCGGTAATCATCGGTGAAGCTGTAGAAACCCAATCTTTCCCGAACGTGGAACTCCACCGTGGCTCTTCGGCAGTCGCTGACGATCTGGTTGTCAACGAGAACATCTCTGACCAGGTGACAGGCATAACCAATAATTTCGATCTGACGTACTTCCCTATCGTCAACGGCGATGGCTCTGGTACCGTCACAAGCGATCCGACCAAGATCGTCGTCAAGTCCGCTGGCGTCCCGGTAACAGTCATTCAGCTGGATGGTACGCTGGGTACATTCAAGACACAGATCATTCCGACAGCGGGTTCCGATCTTGAAGTCACGTATTTCTTCAAGAAGACCGACACGCACATCCCTAACGAAGACCTGACATACGAGGTTCCGTCTTTTGCAACTCTGATCATCGAAGGCGCTGACGTTTCGGGTTCCGACACATTCGAGATCTCTCTCACGCTCCCCGGCGCTCTGGGAAACAAAGTTTCCTTGGCGTTGACTGATGCTGGAACGACCCACGGTGTGACCGACGCTCAGGCAGTTACGGGCGCGGGTACCGATGCAATCAGTATCGAATTACGCAACTCCGCTGATGATTCCATCCGAACCTTGGCTGACGTCAAGGCGTTGGTGGACGCGGGTATCCCGACTCTGAGTAGCGGCTATCTGGTTTCTGGCACTCTCACGGGTGGCACGAACCCGACTGACACTCAGGACGCGGTTGACGGACAATTCTCCGGAGGCTCTGGCCCGAGCAGCAACACTCAGTTCAAGGTCCAACACACTCCGGTTGTGGACGGCACCAACGGTGGTGTGGTGACCAACAACGTCGCCAACATCCAGGTGACGGTGGACAGCGTCACTGTAACGGTGACTGCCCTGGACGGCGCTCACGGTCTGTTCACTGTGGCGGTCCCAGTGCTATTCGGCCAGCAGCTTGCTGCGACATATTACACCAACACTTACGCCGACACGGCAGATCTGCTCCCAGCGGCGAACGTGGCCGATGTGCAGCTGGTCGGTCTTGGCCCAAATCGTTCAGACTACATCTTGGACGTTGACTACGTTCTTGACACTGATCCGAATACGGGCGCAAGCACCATCAACTGGGGAGACTCGGCTCTCACAACTCTGGGACATGAAACTCCTGGCTTTGTGCCGTTCGGCCCAGTACAGATCACTACTACGAAAGTCCAGCAGAAGGTTTATCTGCGCCCCGCTGGAACAGGCGATGGCACAAAAGTCACTTTCACCTTGGAAGATGCTCCGGTTGACGGTGTCGGTCGTGCTACCGATGATCCGGGCTTGATCGAAGTGTTTGTTGGCGCTACCGCTTACGAAGCCTTCGTCGCTGATCCGGTCAGTGTTCTCCGTTTGGCAGGTGCCAGCGCGCAAGTCACGCTATACAATCCTCCGGCTACCGGTCAGAAGGTGTATGCGTCCTACTACCGCAACATCGTCAACGATCACACCTATACTCTGGAGGTTGTCAACCCCAACATCCCGGGACAGGGTACGTACAACATCACGGATGAACTCAGCCGCAAGATGCCCGTCCCTTCGAACGGTACAGACTCAGTCGCTGACTCCGGCCCGTTTGCCTCACTCGGTATCGTCTACCCGTTCGCTTTCTCGGATGTGTACGACGCCCCCGGTGCGGTGGATGAAACCGTCACTCTGACGTTCAACAACGACGGACAGGCGATCACTTCTCCTGCTGTAGCGGCAAGTGTTACCACACAAGACATCACTTTCACCGCGTCCATCCTCGGCACCGCTCCCAATGGAGTGGTGGACATCACTTTCACCAGCGTAGGTGCGGATGATACCCACGCCCTCAGCACCTCAGGCAACCATGTAACCATCGACATCCAGAAGCTGGATACGTCGGTGCGTTCCATCTCGGAAGTTGTCGATTTGTTCACTCACCACGGCGCAACCAAGGCCGTCACTACAGCTGGTGGCCGCATTCTGGCCGCAGGCTCGGGTGGAACACAGGTCACAACCGCAAGCGCAGTACCGTTGGCGAATGGTGTGAATCAATCCACAACGCCTTTCACCATGAGCTATTTGGTGACCAGCACAGCGGGCGCGAACGGTTCCGCTGGCACAGGCTACCTGGGCCAGACCTACATCGATGCCAAGACTGGTGTGACTTTCACCATCGTCAATCCGGCTGACGCTCTCAGCTATGGCTACACGGTGCTGCCAACGCCCCAGTACAGCTTCGCCCCCGGCGACATCCTGCGGTTTGTGTTCTCCAAGACGGGCACTTTCAAGGCAGGTGCCACAATCATCGCCATCGCTGGTTTGCAGACTAAGGTCTCGACCACTCTCGGCATGGAAGCTGGCGACACGGCAATTATCACGACCTACAACAAGTCTGGCAACGAGCCAAACGTCGGCGAGTTTTACTTCGTCACGTTCGACGTTACCAAGACTGCCCAGGACATGGCACTGAAACTGTTCACCAACTCCGCTGACGCATACAAACTGTATGGCCAACCCAGCGTGGCGAACCGCCTGTCCCTCGCTATCCAATTGCTCACGGCGAACGGTGCCCAAGCATTCGGTGCGATCCAGGTGCCCAAGCAGACAGGTCTCGGTGTCGCGTCGGACTCGGACTACTTTGCTGCCATCGACCAACTGAACATGCCCCTACCGGGCGGCGATCACAAGGCTGACGTCATCGTACCTCTGTCCACCAGCGGCGCGGTGCAGGCTTACCTGAGTCGTCACTTGACCGTCCAATCGGGCGTCCGTCAGAAGGGCGAGGGAATCGGCTTCATCGGTTATGACCAGTTCCAGAACCCACAGAGCATGCGCGCAGCGGCTCGAGCAATCAAGAACGCACGCGTTATCGCAGTGGGCAATCCGGCAGCTGCGATCACTTTGACCGATCCAACCACGGGTGTGTCCCAGGAGTATCTGGCCTCGGGTGAATTCATGGCAGCCGCGATGGCAGGCATGAACACCAACCCGTCCAACGACGTCTCGACCACGCTGACCAAACAGACTATGGCTGGATTCAGCCGCCTGTTGATCCGCTACGACGATACAACGATGGACCAGATGGCCGCCGACGGTTTGACGCTGTTGGTCGAGAAGAACGGAACGTTCCAGGTGCGCCACTACAAGAGCACCGATCCGTCCAACCCGATCACTAGTGAACCGACTTCCACCACGGCAGTCGATTTCACCCGCCAGTCGTTCCGCGCTGACTTGGATCAGTTCATCGGTCGCAAGTTCACGGACAGCCTCCTGAGTGACATTTCGGTCGTCTGCAACGCACGTTTGCGGTCGGAAGTTGACCAGCTGATCCTGTCGGGTTACACGAACCTGCAGGTTGTGCCGGACAAGAGCGACCCGACGGTTGTGCAAGTCTCGGTTGATGTCAAGCCGATCTTTAGCTTGCTGTACATCAATGTGGTCTTCACCGTCACGACAAACCTGTAAGAAACCGGGCGGCGCGAGCCGCCCATAACGCTTTAGGAGCAAGGACGACATGAAAATCACACCACAGGTTATCCAGAACAACGGAATAATCCAGGTTTCGTTGACGGCGTCTTTTGCCGGGGACACCAACGACACTGTGGACAAGGCCAACATCCTTGCCTTCGGCGATCCAATGGTCAATCTGGCGGGTGGAACATTCGTGGACAACGATACCGTTGCAGCTATCGCCGCTAGTCTTGTGCACCAGGGAATCACCTTCACCGCTTCGATTGCGGGTCCAGCAGCAAACGCTGTCTCTATCCAGTTCTTGAACGGCGGGGACACTGCTGATGCCAGTGCAGTTTCAGTGACTGGGGATGCGATTCAGGTTCAGATTCAGAAGCCTGGTGGTGCTATCCGCACGCGAGCTGACGTTGTCGCTTTGTTTGCCAATTTTCCTGCGAATACAGTCACCACAGATGGGGGAACTACCACAACATCAACAGGATCCAGCACGGCTGCAGCAACAGATGCAGACCCGACTGATTTTGCGGGCGGTGCAGCATCGTACCAAGCGTCCTTCTCGTTCGCCTTTCCCGCGAGTGATTTGTATGTTGGAGTCACAACACAGTTGCTGAGTTACACGGCACGTTTCATGACGCAATTGCCTGTTCCTCCGCTTGGGATTCCGACAGCCGTCGCAGGTCCTTTGGATTGCGTAACTTCCGATACTAAGAGAGCAGCGAAATACTGGATCGATACTATAGAGTCACGCATTGGTGATCTCATGACTGCGCTGCGTCAGCGTTCTCCGCTTGGACAGCAGGATCCGGTCAACGTTTAAGAGGAGAAGGAATGAAGTCAAGAATGATCGGTCGCCGCAAGCAGGCAACGATTTTGGTCTCCAGAGAAACATTGGAGATGGCTATCCGCGAAGGTAACTCCATCGCAGAGAAGCTGATGCAGACTGATCCAAATAGCCCCCAACTTGATCAGTTGGAGGAAGCCATTGGACGTCTTTCTATTGTCCTGACAAAGAGTCAAAGTGAGATGCAGCAAGAAGGCGCATCCGGTTTGGAAGACTATCTGGACAACGCGAAGATGCCTGAGGCTGCAGCAGCAATCAAGAAGGATGTGGACCTGATCGCACAGACGCGACAGGGTACACGCCCAGAACGCATTATCGATGAGGTCCCTATGGCAGAGCAACCAGTGCAAGCAGCAGGCAACGGCAGTGACGCTTTCGTGACTGACCGCGACGATAAAGGCCAGCCCAAGACTCCGGAAACAGCGGTAGTCCCACGGGTTGCAGCAAAGAAAGCGGCCCCGGCTGCAGCGGCCCCGGTCGCTCCCGCCCCGGTTCCCGCCGCGCCCGCCACGGGTGTGGTTTCTGACGCCAGTGTCCTCGAAGTCCTGCCCACCGAGTTCATTCTCAAGATGGTGGAAGACATTCCGAAACAGGAAGGTTTCCAGCAGAACAAACAGCTGCAGGATGCCCTGATTCGCATCACCGAGATTCTAAAGGCTCGCCCGGTTATGCCCGCTGAGCCTGAAGTTGCCGCTGGTGCACCGAAGGCCGCCGCAAAGGGCGAACCGTTTGGTGGCAAGCAGGCTCCTCCGTTCGGTTCTGAGAAGAAGGAAGAGAAGAAAACTGGAACCTACGATGCCGAGGGCGACAAGGCGCTGTCAGAATCCGGCATGACTGAAGAAGAGAAGAAAACCAACGAGGAGTACAATAAGTCCCTCGACAACCCCGATGACAAGCAGGCGGCTAAAACAGCCGTCGCTCCTCCGGGATGGGAAGGCACCGTCAAGGAGATGAAGAAAGAACAGGACATCGACAACCCTTGGGCGCTGGCCTGGTCCATGAAGGATAAGGGATACACCCCGCACGCGGCCAAGTGGCTGTTGAAGCGCAAGGGTGCCTCTTATGTCGCAAAGAAGTTCGGTTCCGGTAACGCGGGCGGCGCGTGGACCTCTGATCAGGCAACGTCCAAGGTTGAAGAGGGATCCAAGGTTCCAGAGATTGCACAGGCGCATGGTCTGCGTGACGATAACACTGGCATCGCACGTCCCGAGACAACTCTTCCCGAGAAGCTCGCATCTGAGATGACGACCAGCAAGGCTCTGAAGGCCGCGCAGGACGCTCAGGAGAAGTTGAAAGCTCTCTATCTCACCTGTAAGCCGTTGACCGAAGCCAACAACACACGTGCGGTTCGAGCCGCCGTTGAGTTGGTTTATGCTGCCTACAGCGCGTTTGACGAGGCCGTCAAGACCTTTAACAAGCAGCTGATGCAGGAAGAGCAAGAAGCAGAGGCTCAGGCTATCTCCGAGAAGAAAAAGAAGTCTTCGTTCGGTGGGCTGGCTTTGGTTGCTTCAGCAGAATAAGGCTACTGGAATTTCACAGGGGAAGGCTCAGTAAACAGCCTTCCCCATTTCTTTGCTGCACCCTTACGACCCATCCAAGAGCGGTATTCTGGGGTCAAAGAAGCAGAGATTGCACGTAGATTAGTCGCCGTCCCTGGACTGGCTGGTCGACCTTCTAGAGTTTTCCGGATTTGGTCTTTCTGACTTTGAGGCAGGGATCTTCCTCGCAGTTTAGCAGTGCGCTTCTCTATCCACGCCGCTGTTTGCTTCCGACCTTTGGTCTTCTTCCCTTGCTCCGCGTAGGATTCTTTGGTTCGTAGCAAGCCTTTTTCTTTCCTCTTCTCCCATCCAACTCGAAGCGAGGCTTTGTGCTTTTCGGGTAGAGGAATGCCCGTTTGGGCAAGTATCGCTTTGGCCTTCCACAACACACAGCTTCTTGCATAGACTTCGGCGTATTCGGACAATTCATCTATGCAGACTTGATAAGCCCACTTGTTCCCAACCATCAAATAGAACGCGATCTGAAAGGACTCGCATTTAGGAGCACAAAGGGCGAGATAATAGTGTGCTCTCAAATGATCCGCCGGAGAGATTCGGAGAATGTTCTCTTTGTCCCGTGCAAATTCAGGAAATTCCTTCTTAGGAAGGATGTGATGCTTGTGCCCTTTGCCGTCTGAAGCTGAGAACTCAAGGAAGGCAAAATACAGATCAAAATTTGCTCCCGGGACGTGCGTTTGCAGAGCTTCACGTAAGTAGCATTGGATAGACATATCTACCTTGTGCCAAGAAGTTCAAAAATCGCTAACTATTGTAACAGAACAGTTTTCAGATGAAGAAGTGAGGGCAGTTGCCCTGGAGGACACAACCACATGGCTCAAGGTGGCTTAATAGCTAGGCCACATTAAACCTTCTCTGATTGGCTTGAACCCTGAGATGGGAACAAGGCGGAAGCAAGCGAAAGCTGGGCACCGTGAGAGACTAAGCGAGAGGGCACCCGAAAAGGTGATGCGATAGTCCGCTCATCATGGAAATACGAACCATGAGAGGTAGGCAGAAATGATCTACCCCGCCGCAAGGTGAGTAACAAAGAGGACATTTATCGGCAAGGCGCGTCGCCGCAGACTGAAGCAGTCATCAGTTCGCGCTTCAAGATCTACACCCACGCTGTCGACGTGGGCAAGTTCACGAAGCTAGGCGTGACGTCTGCCTTCAACATCTCGGAAAATCGTCCGGTCGACCCGGTCCGTGGTCTCGGCTATGGTGACCAGGTTGCAGAGCTGGTGCCTGGTGTTACGGCTCCAATGTCGTTGACTGTCACTCGTACCTGCCTCTATCTGGCTAACCTTATGCAGATGGTGGGCTACAAGGCCGGTGTCAGCGGTCTGGTCCGTTCTCTAAAGCATCACAAGTGGCCTTTTGACATCAAGACGGAAATCGTTTTCTCGGAACTTGCTTCTGAGGATCCAAACCGCAGTCAGGCTACCGCCGCCGCCGTCCCGAACGAAGGTGGCTTGAACAACTTGGGCAACCCTGGCCTGTTTGCTGTTGCAACTGTGTACGAAGGTTGCTGGATGAGCGACTACGGCACGGGCTATGCGATTGACACAGCCGCTGTTAACGAAGATTGCACCATCGTCTGCACAGACATCTTCGACGTCGCTGGTTCAGTCTACGGCGAGTTCATCGACGCTGGCTTGAACAAGGGCGACAAGACAGGACGTTCGCTCCTTTACAGTCTCTAATCTAGGCGGGGCGGACTAACCGCCCCACCACAAAAAGGTCGCGAATGAAGTCGCCACTCTTACATAAACAGGGGCTGGACGCCTTCCTCCGACAGCTGAACGACCCGGCGACCACCAACCCTGACGATCGTACCGACAAAGAGTTCGAGCACCCCTATGGCTCGAAAGGTACGGAACCCGAGAATGTCAAACAGGGTTCGGATCCTGAAACCATCTCCAAAATCTGGAAAGTCTTTCGCACCCACCGCGTAGTCACAACACAAGAACTTATTCAGGCTACAGGAATGGCTGCGGAAGCGATGCTCCCAACTCTTCAGGAAATGAGAGACCAAGGATTCCTGCGCTATCATACAAATGGAGATGTATGGCAAATGCTCGTGGGTGACGGTAAGGTTGGTGGCCGTTTCATTCAACATCTAACGAACGATCCTGCCCTTGACTTACCTCCGAGTTTGATAAAGGAATTTCCTGAAGGCACCTGTCCCATGTGTGGCGGGGGTTTGACTCGGCAGTTAGATCTAGAAGGCAACCTCGAGAACGTCTGCACCCGGTGCAGATACGGCCCTAAGAAGGGTGCTGCGAAACCAAAGTGTCCACATTGCGGGTCAAACAATTACTCCTTGATGCCAGCGGATTTTGAGACAGCCAAATGCAACGACTGTGGGAAGAACTGGAACCATGGCATTGTCGAAGGAATCAACGATCCCAAGACGGCTGCTGGCTGGGGCAAAGCAATCCTCCCAGCTGTGGCGCTGATGGGTCTGGGTACAACGCCTGCCTCCCCAACGGTGACGACGCCCAGACCTGCGATTGTAGAACAACTGAAGTCCGTAGCCAATCCACACATGGATCGTCTTGTTAATGCCATCGCCCGCGCTGAAGGCGCGAAGCCCGAGCGGAATAATCCAGGTAACATCGTGGATTTTGGTACTGGTAAGATCAAGACATTCGAAACCTACGAAGAGGGCGACGCCGCGCTAAGAGATCAGCTGAGTCGTATTGCAGATGGTCTGAACCCAAACTTCAATCCCAAGATGACTCTTCGTGATGCTGGTCTAGTCTACAGCAATGGCGATCCAAATTGGGCTAAGAATGTGGCCTCGATTATGCATGTCCACCAAGACATTCCTATCGGTCATTTGATCAAAGGGGTAGGAGTGAAGAAGCATGCACGGGGCATGAACGTTGCCTTGATCCTTCATTCTAAGAAGTTCGCAGCCAAGAATGCTCCCGATCCTGGCCAATATGACGAGGGTCATGAAGAGCATGTGCGCGATGAGGCCAAACAGTGGGCACAGTACGCGGAAGAGGTAGACAACGCCGAAGAGATCAAGCCCTTTGACCCGGAGGGCAACTACCTTTGCGGTGATTGCGACATGCGCCAAGGTAAGAACGAATGTATGCGGGTAAACGGCCCGATCAACTTTGAAAAAGGCAGCTGTCGCTTGTTCCACGAGGGCGCACCGGAAAATCAGCTGCCGATGAAAAAGAAGTTCACCCAGGTAGAAGCCAAGTATGGTGAGAGCGAGTTTGGTGGGTTTGGATGTCGTCGTTGCGAGTATGGTAACAAGGCTAAAGAGCTGGACAGCGCGGGACGCGAATTGTGGTGTTCGTTCTGGGGCATGCACGTGGACCCCAATGCTTGCTGTGCCGAAAGCGAGCCTGAAAGAAATGGTCTGGTCCAGATCCAGTCCTTTAAGGAAATTTGGGACGAAGTCGGGAAGAAGTTCGCTCGCCAGCCCATGCACGACGACAGTGGAGCGACTACCGGATTACGTTCAAGGCCTGATTACGGTGAGTCAGATTCTTACGTGACCAAGATGAATGAAGCGAACAAGAGCGCGGCAGCGAAGATCAAATGGCGTGTTGATCCGCCCGCTGAGGGACGCTATCGCAGTTTTAAAAGACGCGGTTGGCCGTCCGCTGACTATGTCAATGGTGACATCGCAGCGACGATCCGCTGTGAGGATGAGTACGTCCCGTCCAAAGTTAAGACTGGGGAACATGCTCCTTTGACTGTTCGCGTGGCTGTTTGGTACGCTCCCGAGGAGCGCGGTAATCGCGGCGCATTTGGCTGGAAGAAATTGTCCAAGACATTTGCAACCTTGCAAGAAGCACAGGCGGCGACAGCGAAGATTCTCAGCGAGCATCCGGAACTTCATCCGGTTCCGGCCCCAGAAAAGACATCCTCTATGAAAAGTCCGTTGCTACAAAAGAAGGCCGACTGGACCATGAAGTGCCCTCATTGCCAGGGCACAGCAAGTAAAAAGAATCGGGAAGATGAGTATAAATGCCCGTCATGTTCTTGGACATCTAAGGAAGAGCCCAAAGCAATGGCCCAGCATGCGGCGTTGGATTCTCAATCTTGTAAGAATTGTGGTAAGCCTGTGAGCTTTAATACGAAGCACGAGGCGTGGAGCCATGATCGTTTGAAAGACGCAAACGTCTGTAAGAAAGCTGAACCCCAGGGGAAGACAGCCGATGTGGAAATGCACGAGACACCTCGTATGTTGCCACCTCGCGAGGACATGCGTCGGCATTTGGACGAAGACGTTCAAAAAGAAATAGATCTGGGAATCGATAAGGATCCCCAGGAGGGTGTCAAGGTTGGTGGAACTGAAGGTCGCGAAGAGCGAGAAAAGGAATGGGTCGACAACTTTGGGGACCACGCCGAATGCCCTGTATGTGGAACTGATTGTTACATGATGTTTATAGAAGGATGGGGTCCTCCTCCCAAATCAGCCAAGCAAGCAGACGACTCCGAGATTGAACGCGGCCTAGAACTCCAAGAAGAAGATTTCATGGATCAAGTCGGTGACGCGAAGCGCGAGGCGCGGAACGCCTTCAACAATGACAAATACATGCAGCAAGAGGCCAAAGAGTCAGGCCTCACAATGGACCAACTCTGGCAGGAATATGGCAACGATTACGCTAATGAGTACTGGCAGGGTCGTCAGGCGTCAAAGACAGCCGTAAAAGCTGAAGAAGGTGTAGCAGTCTGCCCTAAGTGCAACAGTAGCTTGGTCGAAGAGGTAACGGACAACGAAGGCACCGATGTGAGATTGATGGAGTGCAAAGACTGCGCCCATTTGTTCAGCCTGTAGACTCACTTGTTAATCGCGTTTCCGGACTTCTAATCTCATAACAAGGAACTGTTATGGGTAGACTGAATTTAGTGGGCGAACGTTTTGGGCGACTCGAGGTTTTGGAACGGACTGGAACCGACAACGGCGGCAATAGCACTTGGCGGGTACGCTGTGATTGTGGAACTGAGAAGGTGGTAGACGCTCAGAGCTTGCGCGGCGGCGGCACCAGAAGTTGTGGCTGCCTTCGTTTAGAGGGCCGAAAAGCCAAAGATCGTACCGGGGAAAGGTTCGGGAAACTCACCATCATAGAAAGAATTAAGGGTGGGTACCGTTGTGTTTGTGAATGTGGGAATACCACAAAAGTGGATGACCCTAACTGGGGAATTATCAAGAGTTGCAGCAGAACTTGTGGTGCTGATAAACTTCCTCCGGGCGTAGCGGCTAAGAACAATGTGTTGGCCGGGTACAAACGATCCGCCGCTGCAAGTGGTCGTGAATGGGGAATTTCGGACGAACGATTCTTTGAACTAACCCAGCTGAATTGTCACTATTGCGGAAGACCACCGTCTAATGTGAACACATCGGGCAAGAGCACGGGGAAGTTCGTGTATAATGGGGTTGATCGTAAGAATAACGATCTAGGATACATAGAGGGTAATGTGGTGACGTGTTGCGGTTTTTGCAATCTGCTAAAACGCCATCACTCTTACGAAGATTTCTTGGGTTTCATATTCCGGGCGGGGTCGTATCAACTAAACAACTCCACTATCGGAGCTTCTATATAGAGGGGACATGTCCTTTAAGAAGACTGCCAACGCGACTATCTCAGAACCCATTGTGAGTCTAGCCTCTTGGGATCAAATTCACGGGCATCGTGCTTTCGGACAGAAAATAGCCTCCGTTAAGAAAATCTCGGACAACAACACCGCCTATCTTTTGTCTCATTGCACAATTATGAGTTCGGTTCAAACCGAAGAAAGCGAAGATTGGCTGATAAAACCGGAATGTTCGCACTTGGTCAATAACAACGATGATGCCTGGACAAACGAGGTTTTGAAGCTGAGCCACAAGTCTTTCGTTGGTGCGTTCAACTTCGTCGAGCACTTTCAAAACAGCAAGTACGCGAAGGGCCACATCCTCGACGCCGTTCTTCGCAAGGTCCAAATCGCTCCGCCCAGCTGCTGGGTGTATTTCTGTGACATTCTAGTTGCGACCGACTTGGCCCACGAAAAGTTGGTTGAAGATATTCGCGCTGGACACGTGAAGTATCTGTCCATGGGTTGCGTGACCGATCTCGTCATCTGTTCGTTTTGTGGCGCACGCGTGACGGACGCTACAACCTATTGTCACCATCTCCAGTTCCAGGAGGGCATGTTCCTTCAGGACGAGGACGGTATCCCCCGTCGTATCGCCGAACTGTGTGGACACAAGGATATGGCCAACGGCGGCGTGAAGTTTGTGGAAGCCTCGTGGGTATCAACCCCGGCGTTCCCTGGCGCGGCTAAGCGCAACATAGTTTCAGAGGAGTGGGTGGGTCCCGCAACCAAGTACACCCATGCTTCTAAGACTAGCAGTTTCCACAAAGCAGCTTCGGAAAAAACAACGGATCTTAGTCTCTCAGAGGCGCTGCTCAATGCTGATCTTCGTAGGAAACTTAGATAATGGGCCGTATACGGACAAATCGAGTCGGAGAACGAGTAGGATGTTTAGAGGTTATTGGTTCGGCTGCGTCTCGGAAAGACAAGTTAGGTTACGATTTGATCTACTGGTCTTGCGTCTGTACGTGCGGAAGGATTATTGAAGTCGCAAACACTAATTGGGGTCGGACGTTTAGGTGCGACGAATGCGCAAAGGCGGTACGAGGAAAAACGCGCCAACTCCCTCCCGGAATTGTTCTCCGCAACGGCGTTCTCGCAGACTACAAAAAGAGTGCCAAGTTGCGTGGCTACGACTGGCGTCTGTCTGATGATCACGCTATCCAACTCTTCCAGGGCAACTGCCACTATTGCGGAGTGGCTCCCAGTACAGTCCTTTCTACTCCATCCTCTTACGGCGGTCCGCGTTGGGAATTCGTCTACAACGGCATCGACCGTAAGGACAACTCTCTGGGCTACATCGAGAGCAACGTAGTCCCCTGCTGCAAATTCTGTCAATATGCCAAGCGAGATCTCCTGTACCAGGAATTTCTCGACCATATGATCCGGGCGGGGAATCACCAAATCAACAAGGCGACTACGGAAGCCTCTATAGGACACTAATTTATGGCAACTACAGTCAAGCAGCAACAGGAAGCCACCAAAGTTCGATTGATCGCATCCCTTAACCGTAAGCAGGCCGACTTAGACATGCTGGATGACCAGATCATGGGCATGGATGATGCTATGCCGATGGACACTGCCCCCTCCGCAGAATTCGATTTACTGACCCAGAAGCGCGAAGAGCTTGAAGAGGATATTCGCACGATGCGTGAAGGTGTCCAGCTTATTAGCGAATGGGAGAAGTTCAAAGGCGGTCAATGGTCCGAAGATGTCAAAATGCAGTTGAACTCTATGGACTCCAACATCGCCAGCGCAGCTGGTCCCGCAGGTCAACCGATGGATCTTGGCGTTCCGGCCTCCGGACTTGATGCGGGTCTACCGCCCGCCGCGCCAATGGCCCCTGGCGCACCTGCCCCGGCCTTGGAAGCTCCAATCGCTCCCGAAGCTCCTGCTCCAACAATTCCAGCCCTTGAAACGGAAACGGCCCCAGTTGAAGAAGAACTTGAGCCGACTGAACAGCCTCTTCCCGCACCAGTTGCATCAGTTATCCGTAAGAAAAACAACTACGAAGCCCAGAATAAGAAGGGTGTAACAGCCCAGGAGAAACCTACCATGGCGAACGAACAGACCAAGCCGTCCCTCAAAGAGGGACTGGCTTCTCAGAAATCCAAGCGCGAGGCGATTAAGAAGGAAGCGCAATCACGCGTTGCTTCCGCCTGGACCATCGCCAAGACGATGCTGCCGACGGCTCCCGCTGGCGTACAAAAAGCCTTTGCCTCGACCCTTCTCGCTAGTCCCACCAAGGTGCTCACCGCCGCGCTACGCCAGACCGCAGTGAATGCCCATTGGTCGAAGTTTGCCGAGGAATTTAAGAAGGTTCACAAGGTCGAGCTCAATGATTTGATGGAAGATCCGTCGGTCCTTTCCAAGGAGAAGTCCGCTGTTGAATCCGAGATCAAGGGCGAAGCCAAGGCCGCCGCCGCGAAGGTTGCCGACGACCGCAAGGAAAACGGTACACAGCCTGAGAAATATGACGATGGCCGCAAGGGTTCGGAGCCTGCTGAGATTGACGCTGGCAAGGCTGCTGAACGCGAAGCCGACACCGTCAACAAGTCCGAAGGCGGATCTAACAAGGTCAAGGAAGCAGCTGCCAAGAAGGCTGGTGAGTCTTGTGCCGAATGTAAGAAATTGGGTGAAACTTGCCCAGGATGCAAGTCCGCTGCTGTAACCAAGAAGGCCGACGAGCCAATGGATATGCCACCCGCACCCGACGCCGTTCCAGCAATGGATGCGGCTCCGGCTGGCGATGTACCTCCGGCCCCTGAAGTAGTCCCTGGTGAAGAGGGTGTGGCTGAAGAAGCTGCCACTGTTCTGACTGAGGAAAAGAAGCTCGACATCCACGAGAAGATCGAGGAAGCTGAGCAGGCTATCCAGTCGCTTGAAGAAGAGATTCTCGAAGAGGGCAACGAAGAGCTTAACATCGAGAACATCTTCAACGAGGAAGATATGGACGACAAAGTATCTTCGCTCGCCAACGAAGGCGACAATCACGCTGCCGGCGATGAAAACGATGATTTCTTCGCGCCGTCCGCCGCCGCCGAGATGGAGTCCAGTCTCGAGGGTGATCATTTCGGTTCTATGGACGAGATTTTCTCCATGCAGGGCGCTGACGCTGATCCGCTCTACGCCTTAATCGCGGGCGATCTGAAAACCGCTGCACAGGTTGAGGGTATGGAAGTTCTTCCAGCCTTCTCCGGTGAATTGGCGAACCACTTTAACGAACAGTCCAACGATGGACGCGACACCGAGAGTGATCACGAAGGTGACATTCTCGCGGAAGCCGCCGAAGCCGTCAAGCCGGAACAGCAGGGCGCAAAGCGTCTGCCTCAGGACAGCGAACCGAAGCTCGAAGAGAGCAAGGCTGCTGCGAAGAAGCCCGCTGCTATCCGCCACATTAAGTCGGCTGCTGCTGGCACGTCGCGTCGCCCGGTCAACCCGGTCGCTGCAGCGTTGTTCGCAGATGGCGACGACTTCTAAGTCGTTGAACTCAAACCATTCGAGAGCCGCCGCGATTCGGCGGCTCTCGAATGTATTAGGAGAGGAATCATGAGCACTTGTTCACGCGTAACCTCGGGAGGACGTACCTGGATTCAGCATCATCACAATTGCCCAGGACGTTTCAATCTCATAGAGTGTCTCTTCTGGCTTGCTGAAGAAGAGGACCGCAAGCATCATCACCATCACGAGCACCCTTACGGTGATCCTGATATCGACTGCGAGCGCGATTGTCAGGAAGAGCGCCACGAAGAACGAGAGCATGAGCACGAGCAGGAACGTCACGAGCATCGCGAGCAAGAACGCGAGGAACGTGAAAAGGAAGTAGAATCGTTCCCGTTCAAACGTCGCCACCGTTAATCCCCGAAGCCTCGGCTAACCACCGGGGCTTTCGTATTTATCAGGCGTATCTTACAGATATGAAGACTGCGCTGATATTCATCTGCACCGGAGCACCATATTGGCAATTTCTTGAATCTGCCATCGCTGGTGCTAAGCAGTTCTTCCCCGCCGATACCGATATCCTTCTGTTCACCGACAGTCCCATCCAGCAACCTGTGGCAAAGCAAGTGTACATTCCTCAAACGGAATGGCCAGGTCCCACCCTTATGCGCTATCACTATTTCCTGAGCGAACGGGAGTGGTTGGAACAGCACGAATACATTTTCTTTCTTGATGTGGACATGAAGATTGTGATGCCCATAGGCGACGAAATTTTCGCGGATGGTATCACAGTACAAGAACATGCGGGCTTCATGGGCAAACCAGGGACACCTGAAACTGATCCCAGATCTACGGCCTGTTGCACAGCTCCCCGAGTCTATGTCCACGGCGCGTTTCAAGGTGGCATCACCAAAGCATATTTGGAACTATGCGAGGTCTTGAAACGAAACATTGACACGGACAACGCCAACAGCTTCATCGCTAAGTGGCACGATGAATCTCACCTGAACCGTTATGTCTTCGATCATCCCCCGGCGAAGATTCTTTCAGGTGTGTATTGCAGCAACGGCCCCGCTGCTCACATCAACTGGATCAACAAAGGAACACCATTACGTCCAGCTGAAAATGGTAGACAGCTCCGCAAGCACCTGCCCCGAGTGCAGGGTGTAATTCCTCTCCATGGTCCTTTCGGACGGTCTCGGTGAAACCTCTCGTCGCTATCGTATCGTGCCAGAATCTTCGGCTTGCATTTCAACAAGCCTGCCGTGACACTTGGGTGGCAAAGTGGAAGCACCTAATCGATATTCGATTCTTTGTCGGCGACCCAACGGGATCAGAATTGCCTGATACCATTTACTTAGACTGTCCCGACGACTACTGGAGTCTCCCGCTGAAGACCTGGACGATGGTCAACTGGGCGCGGGGCGCGGGCTACACCAACGTCTTCAAATGTGACGATGATTCTTACGTTCACATCCCCCGGCTCCTTGCCTCCGGCTGGGAGAAAGTGGACTACTCCGGACAACAAGCATTTGGCCACGCCTTGACTGGCACTTCCCTGGTCAGCAATCCCAAGTGGCCATCTTTCATCTTCGCCCAAGGAGGCGCGGGCTATTGGCTTTCTTCCCGTTCCATGGATGTTGTGGCCAATGAACCCCGAGCGTACTGGATACAAGACCGGAAAAAGTGTCCGTATATCGGATGCGAAGACATGGCTGTGGGATTATTACTCAAAGGAAAAGGGATTCCCTTGAAGAGCGACCTACGATATCTTCATCGCGGCGCAGGCGGCATGATGATAAATGGCACGCTGTTCCCAGGAGTGTTGATCAACCCCAACAATAACTTCATCACGACGCATAGAGTTCAACCCGCACAGCAACATGAAATTCACGCCTTGTTCGCTAATGAGTAAGGTTTCTATGCTACCCCACCTCATATTGAACTTACTGTACGATTTCTATAGTCCTTGCCGACTACCAAATGGGAGGCTGGATTGGAATCGGACAAATTTCAAAAGTTCAAACAGCACAACATCCTAAGGGAGACTGCGTTATGAGTCTAAAGCTCATTTACTACGGTCAGAACGACGGATCAACTGTTCCTGACGTTGCTCTCACTGGCGACCCTGGCACTGACCAGGCGGCTTTGACTGCAGCGGGCTACCTCGGTGGACGCATTATGGCCATCGCGGTTCCGGTTCACGCCCAGAACACGTTGTCTTGCATTGTTCCATGCTCATCTGCTACTATGGTGCCGTATGCGACTTTGCTCAATGGCCCCGGAGAGTTTTCCGGCGCGATTGGTCCTTCTGGTTCGCGCAAGGCTCCGGTTGTTCGTGCAATGTGGCAGGGAATCGTCGACGCGGAAGCGTTTGACGGTAGTTCCGATGGCGCGTTTGTTCTTGGCACTTACCTCTATTGCGGCACTGGCTCAAAAGCTGGTCTGTATGTAGCGGCATCTGCTGGTGCGACCTATGGAACTGTCCCGGTTGGCATTTGCACGCACGTACCGACCACCTCAGAACCTTGGCTTGGCGTGGCTTCGCTACTGTAAAGGAAAACAGGAGACCATTATGGCAAACCTATCCCGTACACAGCAGCAAACCGCAATGCTAGGCCAGCTGCTCAAGACCGCAGGCGGACGCCAGAAATTGGCTGCATCGCTTGGACCGTCTCTTCGTCGTCGTCGCGACTATATGTCAATTGCCCGTAAGGCATTGATGGTAGAGACTTTGCCGGATGGCGCACTACCCATCTACGATAAGGAATTCGACATCAACCCTGTCACAGTCGGCACAACGGCTGGCGGCTCGTTTGTTGAAGCGTTCGTTGTCGGAGAAGAGGGTGGAGACATCGTCCGCGTCGTGAAGCCAAAGCGCGTTACGGTTCCGACCTTTGAAATCGTGTCCAATCCCATGATTGCGATCACGCAAATCAAAGAGCGCCGTTTCGACCTGGTTGCCCGCTCACTGAATTTGGCGAAAGCTGAAGTCGGCGCGCAGGAAGACCAGTACATCTTCGGTCTCTTCGACAACATTGCGGCAGCTGCTGTCGGCAAGACGAGCAACGATCCGATCTACAACGTGGACATCGCCATCAACGCGCCCGTGGACATCAACAGTCTCGCAGATGCATTTGGTCAGGTTCAACGTCACGATCTCAGCGTGGCTTTCATCTTCTTCAACCCCCGGGATTACACGGATCTGTTGAAGTGGACCCAGCAGAACATCGACCGCGAAACACAGCGCAAGCTGTTGAAAACGGGCGTGATGGGCTACCTCTGGGGCGCAACGCTTCTCCAGTCTCGTAAAGTGGGCTACGGCTCGATTTACATTCTGGCGGACGCAGAGTTCCTCGGCGTCATCCCTGAGCGTATTCCTTTGACCGTGATGTCTGCCGACCGTCCTGACCTCCGTCAGATCGGCTTCAGCATCTTCGAGGATTTGGGCTTCCTGGTGTTCAACCCCAGCGGCGTCCAGCGCCTCACTGTGAACGGACGCTTTGCGTCTCCGAACGTAGGCGAGCTGTAAGTCGCTGAGTTCGTTAACCTTAACCGAAGGCCAGGGATAAAATCTCTGGCCTTTTGTCTTTTCCCAACTTTTCCGCCTTTTTCCAGTATTGATTGCTGAGGACTCAGTGCAAAGGTCTTTTGTCGCCAAAACTACTGTTAATTTCCCGGATCACGAATTATATGTCCGCATGGGGGATATCCTCGTCTACAACGCGGCCAATGAGAACAGCCTCACGGTTTACCGAGGTGGCGCGATCGTCAAGACGATTCGCACAACTCCCATCAGCATCGCGGTTCTGCTCAAGACAAAGATGATTGAGGAGGCAGTGGCCGTGCCTCCGAAACCAGTCAGCCCTGCTCCTCAGAAGCCCGCTGCAGCCCCGAAGCCCGTTGCCAAGTCCAAGGTTGAGCTCAAGAAGAAAGACGTAGAGAAGATCAAAGAGAGCCTGGTGGCTCATAAGAAGGGTGAGACGCTCTCTACAGAAGAAGTTCTTGCATCTATCGCTCCAGCGTGCCCGTTTGGTTACACAAAAGAGGAACCAGGGACAGAACATGTTTGTGCCCTGCACCCGTCTCCCCCGAAATCCAGGTCTGAAGCGAAGCGTGTTGCGATCATGAAGGGTGAAGACCCAGCCGCCGCCGCAGCCGCCGTCCCATCAAAGACATCTGCAGAACGTCTCGCCGACAGAGTCAAGTCTGTCAAACTCGATCCAGCAGACATCGGAGTGCCGATGTTGATGGAAGAGAAGCCCGCGCCACCCGCCGAAGAAAAGTAATCCCGAATACAAGTTGAGGGCTTGCCTTGCCAATGATCGTCTATCGTGTCACCAACCAGCTGAATGGAAAAATGTATATCGGGAAGACCACGAAGACAGCTGCGTTCCGTTGGACCTACCACTTGAACAACGCGAAGCGCGGGGTCGAGTTCCCCTTGTATCGCGCTCTGCGCAAGTATGGTGTTGACGCCTTCAAGGTTGAGGGTCTATACGAGGCCAAAACCTTTGGAGAGCTCAACGCGATGGAGACCTTCTTCATTGTTCTTCATCAGAGCCACTTGAAGGAAAACGGTTATAATCTGACAATGGGTGGTGACGGTGCAGTGGGGTATCACCAGACGAAAGAACATCGTCAGAAAATCCAAGCGAGTATCAGAGCTCTAGGACCAGCATTCGGAGAAAAGATCCGTCGGGCAAAACTAGGCAAGAAGCTATCCAAGGCTCACTGTCTGGCCATTGGGAATTCAAAACGAGGAAGCAAGAGTCCTTGGTTTGGAAAGAAACGTCCGGAAGTCATAGCAGCCATGCAGGCAGCGCGGCCCGAGATTGTATCGGTAGAAACCCGTCAGAAGATGCGAGCAGCCAAACTTGGGAAAACAAACAAAACGGCGGGGACGTTCTGGATGCACAAAGAAGGCCAAAAGAGACGGGTAAGTGTTTCTGACGGGGTTGCTGGTACGAGTCAAGGTTGGTTACTTGGTCAAGGAGTGCGGAGAGCCATATGTGGATAATCATTCCTCTCAGTATCTTCGGGACAAGTAAGTCCAAAGTGGCTATTTCGCTCCCAGACCTCGTTCGGGAAACCAACAGTTTTTCGGTGCAGTATCAAGGCGGCTGCGCCGCTACTCTTCAAGAATCAAACCCTCAAGATCTATTCCTCCGTTACAACGTAAAGTGCTCTAAACCGGAAAGTGACCCAGCTGGTCATGATGTCCGTGTCCACTTCGATGTGGCCAAACTCGCTGAGACACAGATGGCCAAGGATCTGGACGTTCGAGTCTCGTGCACCTGCGAGGCCTTCCTCTACTGGGGGGCACAGTGGAACTTGCATCAACGGGATGGACTTGAAGGTCAGCCCCGGCCTAAGCTCCAAGCGCCCACCGAGCGGCTCGACCTTCGTGGTCACTTCGTCGTCTGTAAGCACTGCTATGTTGTGTTTAAGCGCATCCTCCCTTCCGTGCAACACAACATCGTCAAGATCCTGCGCGAGCGCGAGGTGGAGCGGAAGAAGGAAGAAGGTGGCATGCCTGAGACGCCCGAACGTCTGCAAAAAGAACAAGATATGATGAAAAAGAAGCAAGAGATCGAGAAAGTGAAGGACAAAGAAGTCCAGCAGCAGATGCTGGAGGCTCTGCGCAAAGAGGAAGAAGAGAAGATGCAGAAGGAGCAGAAGACTCCGGCCTGGATGAAACTCCCCGAGCACTATGAAGGTATCGAACGCGATGAGCCTGCCACGTTGATCGAAGAGATTGAGAACCAAGAGCCAAAGCCGCCTGAGCACATGCCAGAGGTTGAGCAGAGCGCCATGCGTGATCTGTACAAAGAAGACATTGCTGACCGTCGTGAGGAGCACCAGGAAGTTGAGCAGAAGGGTGAGCTTCACGTACACGAGGGACTGCCCTACAAAACGGACCGTGAACAACTTGAGGAGAAGAAAAAGAAACAGCAGAAGCCGAACGAGATGAAGGAGTTCCTCAACAAAAAGAAACGCACATCGTTGGAGGAATAATGGCCTGTTTCGTTCACGTGTATCACGATCTCGACGGCAGTCGTATCTATAAGGGCGGCTGGGTCGAAGGTTCACCAATTGAGGGACAACCCATAGTTTTGACTGATGGAACGACCTGGATCGTGAAGCGCATCGTTGACATCCAGCCGGAACATTCGCATGGTCCGAGGCTCTAATGCCAATCATCCAAGTCACAGCACCCACGGTGTCCTCTGTCGCGCCATCCTCAGGAACCACCCATGGGAGCACGCCGGTAACCATCGCAGGAATAGATTTTGTTGCCACCCCGACTGTCACCTTTGACGGCGTCCCCGCAACTAGCGTGGTATGGGTGAACTCCACCACCCTGACCTGTGCGACTCCCGCGCATGTGGCAGGCGCGGTGAACATAGTAGTCACTAATCCTGATGCTCAAACAGGAACTCTTGCCAGCGGGTACACTTACACTGTCGTGGTCGTGGACGTAGAGCCGGATAATGCCACCGTTGTCAAAGGGAAAACTCTAACTTTCACCGCTACGGTGACGGGTGACGCAAACCACAATGTCACATGGGCAGTTCCAGGGTCTCCTGCTAACGGCACCATCAGCAGTACGGGACCAGACACAGGACTGTACACAGCACCCAGTGCCGGTTCGGGGCTTTCCGCGTGGACCAATGTAGCATTTGTTGATCGGATACAGCTCGTGTTGAATACTTTTACCGGACCTCTAACACGACCCCTTACAGATCCGATATTCGCGAATTTTGATCCCCGGCGTGATCTAGAGATTTGTGTAGAGGGTAAGCTCATTGCGGTGCGATCGTTTGCTTTTGATGTCAGCAACAATCGCTATCTACTTTACATGGACCAGGCAATCGATCTGCAGGGAGTAATCCAGATCGTTCATCACATGCCTAGTCCGCCGTTTGAGGACGCGACGATTGCGAAGATACCTGGTTTTGCGATTCTAGCCACTTTCGATTCGAACACCCATCAAGTGACCGCAACCTCTGTTGCTGATCCGACAAAATCTGACATTGTTCCTGTGGCCTCTTAATTATGCAAGTACAGACCAATGCGCCGAACACCGACCGGATTCAGATCATTCTGACTCCCTTGCTCGGACCGCTTTCCCAGAACGGTCCGCTGGGTGATTTTGACCCTCGTCGGGACATAGAGGTTTACGTGGACGGGCAGCTCATCCCCGTGCGGACATTCACGTTTGACGCGACGTACAACCGTTATCTGCTCTACATGGACAAAGCGATTAACTTGCAAGGTGTGATCCAGCTTGTGCACCACATGCCTAGCCCGCCGTTCCTTAGCGCCGTCAACCCGCCGCTGTACGATTTGACGTTGGGTGAAGATCCTGACATCGACGAGGGGGGCTAAATGAGCATTCATTGGCTCCTATCGTGTAAGGAACTGGGTGGAAAGATCTATGTCTCGCGCCTGCGGGCGGCGAACACTTCACCGCTGATTAATCCCATTCCCCCACCGGGTCATCCACAACCCGGCGTGCCTTCCCCATGGTACGACGTGGGGCCAGGTCTCCGTCCGTCCGTGCAGCATTATTCGGGCAACGACAATTCCTTCATTTTGACGTTTGAGTATCTGTCACATCTCGCCTGCCGCATCATTCCTAACATCGACGAGACTACAGGCGGCACGTGGCCGCCCGCGCCTATTGATCCGGTTACTTTCAGTGCGGGAAACTGGACAATCCAGCTCCCCGAAGAAGCTGTTGCGGTAAAGCTCTACTCCGCCGCTGCCGCCTCCAGTCTGTCCTACTATTTCAATCCAGTGCAGCTTCTTCAACCAGCGATCCTCTTTTTCGATATCATCAACGATATTTGGTCCTTGACCATTTCTCCTGCTGCTGGTTGGGTGCCCCTCAAAAATTCAACAACAATCGCCTACTATCGGGTGTACCGCCGCCCGCTGGCTGGTGGACCGTGGACATTACAGATGGATTGGAACACGGTTCTGAACTTCACCGATTCACAAGTTGGGGGAACATTCCAATATCAGTACACGGCCACATGGGGATCGTTGTTCAACCTGGCCAACCCAAATGACATAAACCAACACAACGAGGGTGTCATCGGTGATGGAACGTTGCTGTCCTATGACTCTACGACTCATCCGCTTTATTACACAACACCATCGGAAGACGTCATTCAAGTTCCAACCAAGAAAGAAGTCATGTCGGCTTACGGACATTTTGAGCCGCCACAGCGATTCTTTGTCATCACCACGGCGACACCGCCCACAGACCCACAAGATGCTGAAATCAGCCTAGAGAAAGCTAGGTTAGAGACCAGTACGCTCTCGTTGTGTAACGCTGATCCCTTCGCGGCATTTGACGTAGCTCTGGGAGATGATGAAATACAGGAACCTGTAGGCGCAGCCAAAGCACAGTCGACGGCGGCCCCGGCTTTCAAGTTGTAAGGAGAATCAGATGTTCAAGCTGGACAATAACATCCACGTATGTGTACGGTCAGGTAAGACCGGACAGATCGTCTATGATTCCCAAGAACATAACGACATCGCGGATGATTTCCGGTGCGCAAGCGGAACCGCTTTTATTGCTGGTCTGAAGAGTTCCTCCCAGCCCTACTGTTTTTTGCTTCCAGATGGAGGCAATTGGTCGGGGTTCACATTTGACCCAACTAATCCTTCTGCTCCGTATTGCATCAACGGAAACGATTATGACCATACGGGAACGCAGCAGGACACCGGAGCAGATTTGTCCTACAAGACCAAAACGTATTTGGCACCACCGTGGGATCCAACAAATAACGCCACCACGGGAAAGTGGAAGTTTTTCTTTCAGTGGACCGCGTTGCCCGTCGATTTCACCCTGAAGGCTGTAGCTCTGACTGCTTGGCAGACCAGCTTCTCAGACTTTTGTTTCGGTCCGGCTGCTTCTCCAGTGATCTTTGTTCCAGAAACTCTGGCTGTACTGCCGTCACCGATCACTGTAAAGGGGCGCAACGCAACAGTGCCTAGCAGTATTGCTACCCAAACTCCAGACATCTTGCAGGTTTCGTACTACCTGAGTATTGTAGGCGCTTAATCATGGCACTCAACGTCTTTGAAATCACCGCGCTGCACAACAACATGCTAGTCAGCAGCGGGACACTGTTTTCAGCTGCAGCGTTAGCTTCGGAGTTTCCACTTGTTGCGGATAATTTGAACGGCCAGTTGGCCCGTTACGTGCGTCTAGCGGGTGTTTGGCAGTCCGCTAATTTCTCAAACGGGGCGGGTACTGTATTAAACGGTTCTTGGGGACAGCAGAACAGCAATCCAGGTGGTGGTGGAGATACGGACGGCTACAGACCTGCAGGGGGCTATTTCCTGCGGGGTGTCTGGTACACCAATGAAGCTGATGGGACTAATAACTACCGTTCGGGATACATTGGGAGTTTTGTAGGCGGTATCCACGAGTTGCAGTACGGACATGACCCTAACGGTTCCTCTGTAGACTATGAGCCGATCTACGGCCACACCGCGCCGACCTGGCCTGTGTCTGCCACATTCAGCACGCAGTTCCGTGACCAAGCTCACGTGCCGGTTACCACTGGGGTCATCACCAACGATGCCTCCGCATATTCTAAGACGCGGTACATGCCTCCGAGCACATTCCAGGCACATCTCAACAACAACACAGGCGTTGCCGTCAACTTGAGTTCTGGCAACGTACGAATTTTCCTAGAGGAACGCCCCTCATTACAAATAGCAGGTCCGGGCGGGCATGGTCCTTTTGACAGTTCCGGCTACAACAAAATCCCTGCTAGCGATCAGACCATTGGAGACTCGGGCGCAGTGAAGGCTCCTGCGACTCCAACATCCTACACCGCGACACAGACTACTAATCGATCGAATGAACTTTACCCTTACGAGTATTTCGCAGCAGGTGGGGCGCGCAAGTTTAACACTCGTGCCATGTCGATTTTACTGGCTAAGGTCTTCGACAACACTTCCCTCGCTCACGGTTATCCCTACGAAGAAGACGGTTCCTCGGCAGGCACCCAGGCAGTCAATGTACAGACTGAATATATCTGGCAGCGCGGCGGCGGTCAAGCCGGAGCAACCTCTTCCGCGCAAGACCAGCGCGTGCGCAACAGCGCGTATTTCACCATCAACGACGAGTATTACGGCTTCGTCATGGACACGCGGTGTTTGATTTTCTCGAACAAAGCAAGCATGATCCCGCTGTTGTTCATCGACCTAATCGATACTTGGACGACCTCTACCGCGCCGCGCATTGCGGGTGTCGCGGTCAAGACTACCCAGGCTGATCCCTGGTTGGGTCACATCTACTTTCTGTCTGAAGACGGCATGTTGGCCGATTATGATTTCACTGGGACAAACACCAACGGTGTCATCGGATTGTTGACCGCCGCCACCGCGCCGTCCGCGAATGAGTCCTATGGCTCTCTGGCCTTGTCCAGTGACGGCCTGACGTTGTACGCTCTGTATGGTACCATGGCTCCCGATCCCACGACCACTTCGGCGGGCGTCGGTTCTCCCCGTGTCGCAGTGCGTCCTTACACCATTGGTACTGACACCTGGGGTTCCTTGGACGTCAGTCCACTGACCGGACGCATTAACGTTCGTCATTTGCGCGAGATGACCACCTTCCGCGACAGTCGTCTTGCGATTCTCTGTGAGCATATCAGCGTCGTGAGCGGCGACACCAAAAATTACATGCAGGACCCATCCGTGGGTTCTACGACCAACATCGCCTGGCAGTTGATGGTTTATGATCCTTCGGCCACGTCAAAATGGAACACAAGCATTATCAACGGCGGTACGCCGAACCGCACACAGGCCGCATTTAGCAACCTGACTCAATCTTTAACCCAAGTAACTGTCGTGGGGGCAAACACCTTCTCCGCTGGGGATCAGATTACTATCAACGACATTACGAATGGTTCGTACACGTACCTGAACGGCACGAAAGCCACGGTGTTGACCTCTGGGCTTTCAGTGTCTGGGTTTAAGTTCAATTTCACCCACTCGGTTGTTGGTAGCACGGCGGTTACAGCAGGCCGCGCTACAAGCGGTTGGCAGTATGGTTCTGATAATGTCGGCAACCCCGGTGCCAGTGCCACAACATTTACCTGGTTCCAAAATATCAACGCTCACCTGCACGATGTGGCGGCTAACACTGTTTTGGTTCAGGGAAACTGGACGGCGTCAGAATTGTCTACGGTAGTGTTGAACGCAGCGGGTGGCGCAGGGCCGCCAACAGCAAGCTCAGTCACAGCGGTGGGATTCAACACCTACACCAGCGGCGCGGGCACTACCAGCAGCAGCCTTGTGCACGCCGACTTCGTCGTGGCAGGTTCAGTAGATATTCGTCATAGTCGCGACTTCGCTACAGGCGGCTCGGGCGCGAACACGGGCGATCGTACGATTTTCTGGTTCAACTCCTCTGCCCCGACTACGATTACTGCTGCAGTCTCACTCTATTATGCGCCTCCCAGCTTTGTTTGGGATGGTACCGTGGTCATGTCTAAGTGGACACGCAATTCTACTGACAGTAGCGGATTTCTCTCTTCTACAGACAAAGATAAGTGGTCATTCGGCAATCTGATAAATCAAGGATCAAATACTCCGGTTCAATCCCAATGGGTCTTCCCCACTCAGTTCTATGGGAACACCTTGCATTTTGTTAAGATTGATGGTTGGGGTAATGTAAACGGTGTCCCCAGCAGCTCGATATACGGATTGATTGTTTCTCAGACCTTGGCTTTCGTGCCAACGTACTGGAAATACACAGGCGGACATTGGACATTGGCTGACACCTGGGCCGACGCTCTTGCCAATCCTTTGACGATTTCGTCTACCCCGGCAACTTCTACCACGCTGGTTTGGGGCCTTGCTATTCAATTCGCAGCAGGATCCTATGGGCAGCTTGAGTTTCACACCTTCAACGTCTGCTGGGGCAACACCAAGTTCGCTCGCAAGGTGCGCTATCCGTGGGCCATGTTTGCAGGTCAAACGCTCTTGCAAACTGACACTCGCACGCTGGCAACTCAGAACGCGCTTGCACTCATTCTAAACGAGACGGACCACAGCTCCGTGGTCGTGACTGGGCCGGATACCATCACCAACCCAGCTAACGGCTGGAACTCGCTAACCACATTCCCTAAGCTCAAAACCGATGATACACCAAACAACGCACCCGTGGTCATGGAAATCACCTGTGCGAATTTTGATCCTACGACGCTCTTAAACGCACCGATGGCCAGCAACACCACAATAGCGAATGGCGGCGCGACGTCCCAGGTGGCTTCGGCCACTTCCTCGGCGACAAACACCCTGCCTTGGTTTGCTTTCGCAGGCAACCCTGGTAAGTTCTGGCGTTGCAACACAATCGCTTCTTCTAACCCGTTTATCCAAATGGATTTCGGTTCTGGAAAGACGGTTGCGGGTTACAGCTTCCGCCCATACTATGACGCCAGCAACAATTTTAACAACGCACCGATTTCCTGGACCCTGCGCGGCTCGAGCGACAACTTTGCGACCGATGACCACGTCCTTGATACCCAGACGAGCGTTACTCCGACGCGTGGTATGGCGTTTGTGGTTGGCTCACCGGGATCGTATCGCTACTATCGCCTGCGGATCACTAATACTCATGCTGGTACAGGCACTGCTCCCTGGCTAGGAATGTTGCAGTTCTATAGCGCCAGCAATGTTGGTGGTTCGATGAACTTTGTTGACCTGAGTTTCTTGCCTCACGGCAGTAATGCGGGCACGTCCGGATATGATACCAATTTCTCCAACGACGGCAATCTAGCACTCAACACCCAATTTGCTCGTGGTCTGAAATTTGAAGTGGACAAAGGATCAGGGTATGTCCAGATCTTTCCAACGTGGCGTTCACACATGGGTGGCGTGTTCAGCTTTGGTGGGTCCACTGCTACCACAGGTCGGCAGGTTGGCGTGCAGAAGTTAAAGATCACGTGCACTACACCCTGCAACTACGGCACTGGCTCGCTAGGAAATACCAATTCCACTTTGCTTGCTGCTTTCGGCCCGGTCTACACCTATGACTATGGCGTTGACCAGTCCACTTTGAACGCAGCCCGTCTGGGAGCCATTGCTGATATTAGCGCAACACCAACCAAACCGACCGCTGGCAGCTTTGAGCCCAACAATTTGGGTGTGGCCGTAGACGCCGCTACGATATCAATTGATAGCGGTTCACCAAACCTACTCTCGTCAGTCTTTGCACAGTATTCTCCGTCTGGCTCCAACTACACCTACACGTACTCCGCTGCTCAGGTTGACAAGTGGACCATTTACGGCTTCTGGGATTTCAACGTAGTCCCGACGAATTGCTATAAGATCCATCCATACTATGGATTTGTCTTTTTTGAGGGTGCGGGGCCAAACAATTCAGCGAGCGCAAAGGCAGGCACAAACGCCGCTATCACGTATCACTGGGGCCGTCGTATCTAAGAGGTCACTTTGAGCATCGCACCAAATCAATATTTCATCGGCACCCCGGCGTCCAACTTCAAGTCCAAAGTTGAAGCCCAGCTGGCTGGGGTAGACTATTTCTTCTACATCACCGACAGCGGCGACTTAGTTGTAAAGACGTTTAGCGGTGTGGTTTCTTACACGTTAGCTGCAGGAGCGAAGTGGGTAGACATCATTCCGGAAGCCGAAAGGCTACATGTCTACTGGTCGGATAAAACCTCCAATGTCATGCACCTCGTGTTTGAACAGTTTGGAGGCGGCAGTCTTGTCCCGGTGGCCACGGGCATCAATTCGGCCAACCTAACATTCTCTGTGAATTACGCGGCTCACTCCACTCCGCCCGTGTACGTGATGTTGGTGGACACCGGGTTTGAACATATTCTGTACGTAGCACAGGACCCAGACTTTCACACCCTGCTCGCCCCGGCCACGCGAGTATACAGTAATCTGGTAGATCCCGCCTATTTTGTGACCCGACCTATGATAGCGATACACCCACTTGACACTAACGTAGCGACAGTCAATGTGCAACGGCTCAAAGTGTCCAACAATGAATCAAAAGTCGGCTTCTACGTCATCACGCTGCCGGGAGTCGTCTAAATGCCCCTCGCATCGACCACGAATTTGACTATCACGCCGTCTCCTGCTTTCTTTGAAGATCAGGTGGAGTTTGACATCACGGTTACGGGCAGTGGCCCAACCCCGACCGGGAACGTTCTCCTTCACGATGACGTGGGAGATTTCACTGACCAGACGCTGGTTTTGGCCTCAGGAGCGACTTTTTACATCACTAATTCTCTCTCACCCGGTATTCACAACATTACTGCAACCTATCAGGGCAATGGGACTTACGCTGTCAGCCATCGTACTCTAACCGAAGAGATCATTGCAATATCGATCCCTTTGACCATTCTGCCAGGATTTGCTCTGCAAGCCACGTTTAGCTCAACAGGTGATGCTGCCCTTACACCTTCAGCTGAATTATTCGCCATCCCGTCATCTGGCCCGGCATTCACGCCCATCACACTGGTGTGGACCGTTCTCAACGTAGAACAGATTGAAATCACAGGACCGGCTGGGTTCGATACCGGATTGATTTCTACAACCGGCTCCGGAATTCACGTCGTTAACGCAGGATTCGCTGTAACAACTGTGCTCACGTTGGCTTGCTACGACGCCCTGGGCAATCCCATTTTGGTTGGTGGCAATCCGTTGGCCACAACTACCACAGTGACAGTAGTTTAGTGAAAAAGACAATACAGGACCCTCTTTTGAAAGAGTTCTCCTAGGAGCAGACCTCATGAGCAAGAAAATCGCAGCAGTTGACAAGCAGGCTATGGACGCCCTCTACACCGAGGACTTCAAGCGCGTCGCTTCCGATGTGAAGGATAGCAACGGTGCCCCCGAAGACCCGGTTGCTTTCTCAGATCACGAAGAGTATTTGTCTGTGCTCGAGAGTGTTTTGAAGGAAGACAAAAGTAATTCCTTTGAGCCAAACGACACCACACAGGACTAGCTTTCAAGGAGGTCCTGCTGTGCTCGTTTACCGCGCTACGAATCTGCGTAACGGTAAGATCTACATCGGTAGAACGGTCAAAAGAAACGTTCTCGCTCGGTGGCGGCAACATTTGTCCTCCGCTAAAGATGGAACATTACATCTTCATAACGCCATCCGCAAGTATGGTCCAGATGCCTTCAAAATTGAGGTTCTCCACCTTGCTCAGACGTTGGTGGAACTCAACGCGATGGAGACCTTCTTCATTGTCTTGCACCAGAGTCACCGAGAAGAGAATGGCTACAATCTAACGCTAGGTGGCGAAGGTGTGGTGGCAAATGACGTCACTCGTGCTAAGATAAGTGGTTCCAAACTTGGAAAGAAAAGAGCACCCTTTTCTCAAGAGTGGTGTGCAAATATAAGTGAAGGCATGAAAAGGGTCGTTCGTTCCCCTGAACATTGTGCCAACATACGGCGAGTGCACCTTGGTTTAAGACCTTCTTTGAAGAGCAGAGAGAAGATGCGAAATTCTCGACTGGCATTCCTGCAAAAACAGGGAGGTGTTCATGCGTCCGCTTAACGTGGTCCAAGCTGAATCCCCAAGAATTGATCTCACCAAGTGTGCCCATCTGATTATCCCTGGCAACTTTGTGACTGACATCTCTGGCGCGTTCTATCGCGTCTCTTCTAAGACGTCAAATCCTAGCGGGTTTACGTTCAAACTCGCAGATTCAAACGGCAAGCTGATTCCCACGCCCCAGAATTTCCATCCTGTATCCGCCGCGCTGGCGCGTACCGCCGCGTGGATGCGTTTCGTGTTCGCGTACAACAAGGATTTCGACTTGTACGTGAAGGAATACATCAAAGAAGCCGGTCTCCCCGTTGACCCCAAGATGCACTGGGATAAGTGGTTCCAATACACCTATCCACCCAAGCTCTCCGGCATCACCAAAGATCCTGACGTTGTGGATGAAGCAATCCACCAGGTGATCATCACCGCGCTGGGTAAGCGCAAAGATCTCACCAAGTTTGACCCGAAGCGCCTTCCAGCGGGCGCACAGGCCCAGCCTCTCGCTGAGCAAGTCACGACCTATCTCCAGTGGCTGTTCAAGAAGCGCGTATCCGAAGCCTACGAGTTCATCCGCGAGAAACTCCAGCCCGCCGAAGAAGTCTCCATGTTTCAAGAGGACATCCCAGGTTCGGTGAGCCAAGGAGAGGGCGAAGGTGAACGTAACATCCTTGACACTCCTGAGCATGCGACACCGGGCGGCCAGGGTGGTGTGGAAGAAGCGACCGATCTGCAACGTCTGCGTGACCAATTTGCGGCATGGCTCCAGGAAGACGAATCTCCGAACGAAATCAAGAAGCTCCTAGTGTTGTACAATCTCTTCACCGAGAATGTCAGGCGTAAGTTGAAGATCAGCGACTACGAGGCGGACTGGAAAGAGAAGACTGGTCTGGGTTTTGATTCTCTGAAGCCCGTGTATGCGAAGTTCATGGGATACATCCCCGAATTCATGGTTTCTGCCGGGCTGATCAGTGCTGACAAGGCGAAGGCTCGTGCAATGTCTCAGAAGTCCTCTCTCGCCTCTCTAACGCTTGCAAGCACTGAAGAGATCCCTGGTGCGGGCGAGTACACTGGTGACAACGCAGAAGCGGTTACGGCAGGCGGGCCGACAAGTGACTCCCAGGTTCTCCCAGTTGCAGGTCAGGGTCCCAGCGATAAGGAACTCCAAGAGAACTCCCACACAGAGAACGGCGGATCCCCGGTCCTAGACGGTGATCTCCACGCGCCTGAGCGCCCGAACGTCAATGCGATGCGCGAAGCTTTGGAAGGACAGGACGAAGCGGAAGTGGGCCTGCCGATCGTCGAGAAGGAAAAGGAACTCGCCCAGGGCGAGGCACCCACTAAGACCGTTGAAGTGGACGGCGGCGGCGCTAAGATCGTCATCAACATCACCGCTGGAAGCAACTGCACCTGTGGCCACCACAAGACCTACCATGACCTGAAGAACAAGATGTGCCACGGCGGCACCAAGGAGAATCCGTGCAACTGTGACGGACGCTTCAAGAAGGAAAAGGCCGCTGCTTTTGTCGATCCGTTCCCTGGTTTGCACTCTATGCACGACAAAGCCCAACCTGCGCGAGATGCCATCGACCAACTCGAGCAAGATATCCTAAGAGACGGCGAGCAGGATGCCGTGGAGCGCACGGGCGATAAGGAACACGAGTTCAATCCGAAGGCCAGGACGGCAGGCGCAAAAGACTTTTTCAACCGGATGCTGACACCAGAACCAAGCGACCCCAACTACACGACTGAGAGCGAGGCGGAAGCTCTCCGATCCGCTGGTGACGCACAGCTCATGGAAATGTTCCCAGACAAGTTTCCGGGTAAACCCGACGAGTCTGCTAAAACCGCTTCAGAAGAACTTTCTGGCTGGGTGAGTAGCCACAAAGCCGGATGGTGTCACGAGTGTGGTCATAACAAGGAATTGGACGCCGAATATCTTTGTAAGCAATGCTATCAGAAAGTGAAGAGTGCTTCTGCGTTTGATCTACAGAACTCCCCGAGTGATTACAGCAAGGGCGCTCCGTCCAACCAGGGTCCCGACGATGCGGACGACGTCAATCGCACGGGCGACAAAGAAGCCGACTTCAATATCAAGCGCAGCGACGACGAACAGACTTTCTTCTTTGTCTCTACTATGAATCCCCAGGCCTCAATGCCCGGTTTGGAAAAGGGCATGCTCGTTGTGTTCGGTTACTCGAGCGCAAAGGAGTCAGGCACTGGAGCACAGAAGCTATTGTGGTGGAAGGAAATGCCGGAACTCCGGTACAAGCAGCTGGTTGAGCAGGTCAAGAAGACTCCCGGCTACAACAATCCCCAGAAGGCCGAAGCCCTGTTCCACGCGGTCAAGAACACTGGCGGAACGGTCGACGCGGAAGGCGCGGACACCGACGAAGTCATCTCCTGGTTCAAGAACTGCCCCGAGTGTGACCATCCTCTGCCCCATCCCGCTGAAGGATGTGAAGTTGAGCGTGGTGACCACGAAGGTGGCGAAGGTGACAACGGTCCATATGGCGCGTATGCGATGGGTCCTTGCGGTTGCAAGTACGGCGTAGAGACGAAGACCTCTGCCGATGACACGGGACGTATGCCTCATAATCCTTCGGCGGGCGGTGCGCGTACTGGCCCCGATGGTCCGATTGTTGTGGATGAAAAGACGGCTGCCCCGGCTCTCGCGCCCCGGCCCGCCGCCCCGCGCCCAGCGGCACCGGCTGTGAAAACATACGGTTCCCCCGTTGGCGAGAAGAAAGACACGGACGTCCTTACCGACCCGAACGCACCTGGCGCTGAGGACACCGATTCAGGAACTGGCTATCAACAACAGCCGCGTCGCAAGACTGTGATGCCAGAGCTGCCAAATGCGGAGATGATTATGCAATTGAATGCCTCATCCAAGAAATATGAAGCCTACGGTGTGAAGGGAATGAAGTCCACCCAATGGCGCAAAGAATTTAACAGTCATGAGGAAGGCGAGAAGTGGGCAGAAAAGAACGATGCCGAGATTCTGGGTTGGCGCGATACTGAGGAAGCAGCACGTGGAAATCTCACGGCGTCCGAAGAGGGTTCGGTGAAGACCGCCGAAGAGATGCTCGCTTGGTCCGATCCTCTTAGTGGGAAAGAAATGATCTGGATGACTCCAGACCAGGCGTTGTCGGTTTCTGATCAGGGTCGTATGGACGAGAACGTGGCAGCACTTGCAAAAGACCCGACGATCTCTCAACAGTTGGAACACCTCGATCCGAGAGAAGTAGCCGCCGTGTTGAAAGAGTACGGCGCATGGGAAGAACTGCAAGACACTGAAGCAAATTTGCGGCGACTCCTGTGGATCGCCGGCAATGATCTCAAGGAAGATATGAATCGAGAGCCGGAGGAAGAGGAACCAAACTATCAAGAAGAGAAAGACTCCTACGATTTTCCCAAGAACTGGTCAGAAGATGAACGGAAGGAAGGTTCTGTGAAACGAGCTTCTGATTTTCAACATGATGCCGAGATAGTTGTCGGCCAAGTTCTGAATGGTGGCTTCGAACAACTCTGGGAAAATTATGGTACTGGTCGTCGCAAGGGCTACAACGTTCTGGCCATGATTGAGCGGACCGCCTATTTCTTCCGCGAGAAGGGTCGCGAAGACATTGCCCAAATTTTCGATAAGGCTTCTCATATCAACGGTGCTATTGAAATTGAACGCGATCGCAACGGCAATATTCCAGAAGAAGAATGGGAGATGGAAGCGGAGCGTCTTGGAACAGAATTTGATCCACTGGAATCCGCTTTCTATGGCATGTGGGAGAGCAACTACAAGAACGATCCGAACTTACGCCGCGATTGGGAGACCTATTTCGAGGACGAACCCAAGGACAGTCCGGTCTTCCGTGAGATGCAAAAGCGCATACCACAGCAGGCATCAGTTAAGACCGCCGTGGCTCTGGACCCCGATTCCATCGCCAAGGAAATGCTCCGTGTCATGGGGCTGGATAACGGCTGCACGTTCAAACCCAGTCCGAAGAACTATGCCATGTTGAAAGCGGGCATCGCCAAGATGCTGGTAGCCGGTTGCAAATTTAACCGGCACGAGATTGAGATCTTCACCTATGGCGAAGACACCGAGCAGAAGACTCTGGCCGCGAAATGGGACGGTGGACAGGAAGCTCACAAGGCGTTGAACCTGATCTTCGAAGGCCCAAGTTTCGCTAGATATGGATCCAAACAGGCCGCGAAGAACCCCGAGATCTGGAAACGTCTCAAGCAAGAGTGGCTGGGTGAAGGCTCGCTGAGCTTCTCCAACAAGACTCAGGAGTTCATCGTGAAGGAAGGATACTTCTACCGTCACGGTCGGAGTCCTTCAACACTGGCGGAGAAAGTCAAGAAAGTGATTCCCGAAGCCCAGATTACGGGCGTTCAGGATCATTTCAATTCTTGGCCTCGGAACAGTTGGTTCGAAGTGCGATTCAAGGTATCTCCGGCACCAGTTCCTGTTCCAATGGCAACGCCTGAAGAGCAGATTTCGAAAGCAGATGCCGCCGCCCGCGCTGTTACTCCAGCAACTTCTGAACCGAAAGTAGAGGAACCATCTATGGCAAGCACAGCAAGCGCGAAAGAGAAGCGTGCCACGCTTCGTGAAAAGATCATAGCTCGCCGTGCGGAACGTCAGGCCGCGAAAGCTGCTGCCGGCAAATTTGCCCGCGTGAAGCAGGTTGCTGCCGAAGATCCCCAAGGCGCTGGTGAAGGTCTTGAGCAAGTGGGCGACGCCTTCGGCCAGCTGGCCGACGCTGTGCAGTACCTTCGTGAGAATCTTGACCTAGTTGATGCCCCAGCTGAAGCGCCTTTGAAGGACCGCATCGCGGCTCGCCGCGCCTTCGCTAAGAACTTCCGGCAGATTGCGGAGCAAGATCCTGAGTCGCTTGAGCAGGCCATCAACGAAGTCTACCAGAGCCTGGATGAGACCGCCATCGCTTTAGAGAACTACGCCGACAATATGGGCCTTGATCTTCATCCGGAGGGTGAAGCCGCTCCAGGAACTGAAAACTCTCTGGCTGACTACTCAGAAGACATCCCCTTGGAACATCAAGAACCGGAGCCTCATGGTCTTGACGCTGTTGTAGACGATCGTGAAGAGGAAGTCGAATCGAAAGAGGCCGCCGTTGGTGCAGATGCCTTCTCAAGCGACCGGGATCATGACGGTCATCCGAAAGAAGCAACCTCTGGCTCTGATAACTTCGTCACGGACCGCGACGATAGTCTTTAAGAAGTATTTACCAATAAGACACAAAGAATAGCAATGTCCGCTGATCAGAATCAATAGTTTAGCACCCGTAACTCTGACAAAACAAAGGAGTTACCAGGCAAAGCTCTGTCCTAATCCGCAAACCGTTGTTTCCAGAGTATTTATCTTTGTATCAAATTGCCGACACCTTCCCTTAATACTGATCTACTGGGAAATCTCGAAAATCAGCTAACAAGGAGCTAAGTCCATTGGAAACAAGTGCTTACATGGATTCTGTCTGTGCCTCTAGATCTATTCTGTTGAGTGAAACTCAGCAGCTAGAAGGACAGACTCTCATCTCGTTGGAATCGCAATTTGATCTGGCTGAAGAGGATGTTTTGACCTACATCCAGGAGAACTTCGTTGGCTTCCTCACGATGCTTCGCTCACTGAAGAAAGAGGACCAGGAGTTGCTGCTCTCCTACTATCTGCTCAGCAAGACGCAGAACACACTCGCCACGATCCACAAGTCCACACAGACCGTCTGCTCGTTTCGCATCCGGATGGCCGTTAAGACCCTGGGCACGTTTATTATGATGGGCGGCGCTCCCACAATTGACATGATGCACGAGATCCTCAGTCGGGCGGGCCTGGAAGACTCGCTCAAGAAGATTGAACTCTCTAAGGTTGTAGATCTGTACGTCCGGACCCATAACTTCCAGAAGATCTCTGAGGCACACCACCTGCACCGTCCGGATATCCGCCGCGCTATGAGCCGCGCCTCCAAGCAGCTAATGGAGTCGAAGGATCCTCAGGAGCACGCTCTGGGTGCCTATATGCATTCCCTCATCGATAAGGCTAACCCAGCCGGGCAAGGATTCAGTAAACGAAAGTTGGCAAAGCAGTGCCACATCTATCGCACGGACCCTTCGTGCCTTGGGTCTTTTGTCATTGATTTGAACGACCCTGAATTTGACGCCTTCTTTGTAAGTCGTGCGAATCGATAGTATTAGATTGTTTATGGCAAAAGGCCGATATCTGGTTTACGAGCTTTGGCATCCGGATGAACAAAAACCATTCTATGTGGGTTGGACCGACACCGCTAAGAATCGAAGTCGATTAGCAGATCATCTAAAGGATGGGAGACGTCCCAATTCAGCGGGTAATCCTTTCAAGGCTCATAAAATCGCGAAATTTTTGAAAGAAGGCCGAGTCCCAACGTTTGTTGAAATTCTCCGAACGGAATCAGAAGAGGACGCACTTGGGCTAGAAATGACTTTGATTGATTCTTGGGGACGACGTGACCAAGGCCAAGGGCCGTTAACTAATTTGACGGATGGCGGCGACGGATTCAGAGGACACCACACCGAGGAGACAAAAGAGATAATCCGCAAACACTCCCTCGAGTTGTGGGAAGATTCGAATTATCGAGCCCTAGTTACTCAGGTTCAAACCCTCCGTTGGCAAAATGCTCCAGAACTAAAGCAGAAATTCCAGACTAGATTTTCCGGCGAAGGGAACCCCTTCTTCGGAAAAACTCATACTCGGGAAGCTAATCAGTCGAACGCCGATGCCCACGCCGGGGTAGAAGTTTCCTCGGCTACCCGCGACAAACTACGCGATGTGCACAAAGGCAGAAAGCATTCCGAGAAACACAACCAGAACGTAGGCAATGCTCTTCGCGACGTTCCCAAATCTTCTCTCCACATTCAGCACTTGCGTGAGGCCGCGCTGCGCCGTCATGCAGAAAGAAGGCAAGATGCTTCTGCAATACGGTGATGTTTCTACCCTCCGAGGCTCTCCCTGGTTTATGCTGGAGTTGCGATCTGAAAAAACCATTGAACCTACTCTACGACGTCTAGGCAACGCGGTACCAGGGATCTTTCAGTCGGACCCAGTTGAGTTTTTCGTCCCTGTATTCAAGAGAGATTTGGATGTTTTCGATTTGAAGACGTCTAACTTGGTCTTTGCCCGAAGCAAAAATTTTCAAGCTCTGCTAAGGCTGAAAACCGTGACTGGGATAGTATGTATCATAACCGAGGGTGAGAGCAACCGCCCCTCTAAGGCTATCCCCGTGGAGGATACCTACGTTCAAGAAATCATCAAAGAAGCTGAAGAAGAGTTCCGTGACCGTGGCAAGGGGCTTGAAGTCGGATCCTTCGTTCGCATCCTGAACGGCCCGACCCGTGATTATTGTGGTGTCGTCGAGATCGTCAACGACGGGCAAGCCTGTGTGCGTGTGGATCTGAAGACCAAGTGCCTTCTGATCGAAACACCTCTCCGGAACCTGCTCAGTCTGGCCCATGTACCTGAAGACCAACGTGTGTTCTACTTCTGTGATTTGGTCAAGGAGCTGGCAAAGGACGGCATGATTGGTTTGGTTGCTGAGGATTTGAAACTGGAAGAGAGTTCCCCGGCGCTGGACACCAATATCGAGGGCGATGGACTTGAAGAGCCGCGCCGCCACAGCCGTCAGCGCACCGTCACAGCTCTCGTGAAGCGGATGATCCTCATCGACAAAGAGATCGATCCGATGAAGATCGCAAAGGCCGTGATCGTCTCTCTAAAGAAGAAAGACATCAAGGCACCCAAGAACCTCTTCATCGTCTACTGCATCATCAAGGACAACTTGCTGAAGAACCATTTCAAGCTGATTGACCCCAAGCTGACGAATTACCGTGAGGTCATCCACAAGTACGGGAAGGCGTACAAGTTCTCAGCAAACGACATTGCCAAGATCGATCCCAGCCTGGGGATCCCGGTTGTGACACAGGAAGTCTGTAAGGATGGCCGGAGCCGCGAGGCCCGGTTGAAGTCGAAAGAAGCGAAACTGAAATTGACCGAGATTCTTCCCGGTACGATGAAGCCCAAACCTGGCTATCCAGCCAAACCTCTCACCAAAAAGAAAGAGGCCAGCGTGTAGCTGGCCTCTCTCCGTGGCACCCCGCGAAATCCAAATGCGTAGTGTGGACGTCGCGAGTTGGTGTTATCCCGTGATTATGGGTTGAAGATGCCCGCCACGAACGACAGTTCGTAACCGAGCGGGTTTGCGACACGAATTTCGTCGCAGTCACTTGCAGCAGCGTCACCGCCCACGAGTACCCAGTGAGCTTCTGTGCCGACGCACTTGCCAGAATCAATGACGGCCAGAGTCTGGGTGTGCGAATTATCAGACGTCTTGTCGATGGTCACATCTCCGATGGCGTTGCCACTCTTCATTACAACTAGGACTAGAACAAGACTGCCCAGACCGAGGGACAGAGGAGTCTTAACCACTGGATTGGTTGCGCCTGTCTGAGTGGTGCTTGAGGCATAGGTGCAGGCCGGATAATCAACCGTGATGGCATCCAGGCCGCCGTTGAAGATCGGACGGTCGGTCCAGTCGTCTGCATTCGTACCCGCGAAAGACGAGTTGACGATAACGTCTCCCGTCGCGGGATCCGTCCAGCCGCCTGAGGCGCTGGCTCGTGTGAAGAGGTAGAGGCTGGGGAAAAAGCCGTCCAAGTTCCAAGTGGCAACGTCCGCAACGTCCAAATCCACCATCTTAGTGGAAGAACGCAACGTCATGGGTCCGTCTACTTCACGGCTTGCAATCGGATCATCTTCCCTGTCCGCAATGGCCGTGCCCTGGCCCGCGCCGGTCTTGGCGTTGGCGAACGGGTTGTAATCACGCATGCCGATGACGAAGGTCATCAGGTGATCCGTGACGGTGGGTTTCACGTACATGTGGTCGCCCTGGGCGTTAGCCCATAGGTTGGAAACTTTTGAAATTGACTGAAGTGGTCCCACTGCTGGTGCCATATTTGAACCTCAAGGAAATGTCCTTCTACCTGGGGTCAGATAATTCTGAAACTTTGTTCGCGATTGTTTCAATAATGGAACTATCAGAACCTCAACTGGGGACTGGGGGACGTATGGCACTGTTGCGGGGCTATCTATACATTATCGCGGATAAGAGCCGCCAATTTGCTAAGATAGGGATGTCTCGGGATGTACGATCACGATTTAAGGCACTGCAATCCGAGTGCCCTTTGGAATTAGAAGTGGTGGATTCCCATCCCTGTAACTATGTCAAGGTACGCGAGACGAGAGCTCACATCCTATTGAAAGAATTGAGATTACGGAACGAGTGGTTTCGGTGGGACGAACCCAAGATCCGGGAAGCAATCCTTCAAGCTTTGGCAATCCCGGATGAGACCATCAGAGAAGCTATGGCCAAATACACTGGAAGTCCAGAGAAATACCGACGGTTGATGGGTATGACTGTTCGACCTTACAACTATCCGGTCAAAAGGCTCGACACAGGTGAGATCTATCCTAATGCTAAGGCCGCTGCATTGGCGGTTTTTGGTACCAAGGAAGTAGCTCCCAAAATCAAGACAGCAATCAGACGGAGAGTCAAATGTGGACCGTGCTATTGGGAAAGAATGTAGGTTGTTGAGGCCACGACTCTAAATGTTCATCAGCCATTCTGCCCGAACAGGAATGCCTGTGTCTGGACCGATGCTGAGCCACCCGGTTTCGTAACACGGATCCAGTTCCAAGCCAAGCACGAGGGATTGACCATTGCACCCGAGCCATCATAGAAGATCGCAATTTCGTCAGACAAGGACACATCACTGTTACCTAGGTCCCCTGTGATCTTCACTCCTGCTCCTCCGACTCCTGGATCTGTATTGCTGTTGGAAGCTTCAATGTATACGGAGTGCTCCAGCCCGATCACGTGAATCGATAAAGCGATGAAGTTGCTGATATTGCGCCATTCGCCAAAGGCGTTATCTGTGCTGTCGAAAATTTTATTGTTGACTATTTGCATGGTTATCCATTCTGCCCGAACAAGAGGGCTTTCGTCTCGAGGCTCTGTCTATCGGTATTCTTGCGAACCCGGATCCAGTTCCAAACTAGACACGAGGGAGACCACAATACGTCGGTCCCAGATACGAAAATAGCAATTTCGCTACCCGCTGGAGAACCGGGCAGGAGGCCCGAAACGTTCAGCCCCGCTTGCGTGAGATCAGGGTTGTTGGTGGCTTCGATCCAGACATCGTCTTCGGCGTTTACGATCTGGATAGAGATGGAAGTGAAGTTGCTGACGTTACGCCAGTCACCATCAGCGGCCACTGTGGAATCGAAGATCAGATTGTTTACAGGAAGCATGTGATCCCTCACTATGAGCCTGAAAGTTGGGAAATCGCTAATGGAGGTGGACAGTTATCGTTTTCTACTGGCGAAATCCGACTACAGACCCCTTCAGTTGAAAGAGGGTCTTCATCGATGGGCATACTTTGTTTTGCCAAGGCCGCAGGAGTTGGACAGCAGAAAGTGGGTGGACAACCCACTTGTCCTGAGTGTGGGAAAGAGATTCGCTATCCGTTGGCTCGACAGAGAATATACCAGCATCTGGTAAATGACCACCAGAACGAAGGGTGGAACGAACAAGACGCCAGCAGCTGGGCAGCGCACAACGTTCCCATAGTTCAGACGAATCATTTCGCTTCTGCTAAGCTCCCCGCCGCTATCCAGCGGAAAATCGCGAGCATGGGTTTGGTTCGGTGTGCGGGAAATGTTTACGAGGCACCTTCCACAAAAGACTTTTGGATGGTCTCAGCCGACGGCGGTATTAGACGGCTGTGTGGGGATGAGGTAGACAACGGAGAAAGTATTGCTGCTGCTCCAAAAGATCAACCCATGCAATTCCTCGAAAGTATTTTGGACGATCTTTCTTTCTAACATGATTATCTACAAAATCACGCACGGCGTCAGTGGGCGGGTATACATCGGCCAGCATGTGGGCGATTCGGTGCAAGTGAGATGGGGTCAGCATGTCGCCGATGCTCGTAGAGGAAGTGAACTGTATCTCCATCGTGCCATCCGCAAGTATGGAGTAAAAGCATTCGAAGCCAAGATTTTATACGCAGCTAAGACATTTCACGAACTCTCTAAGATGGAAACATTCTTCATCATTCTACACCAGAGTCACAAGCCGGAGAACGGGTACAATATGACCATGGGCGGGGAAAGTACCTACGGGCTAAAGTGGACTACTGAACAGAAAGAAAATCACTGTCTGATAATGAAGAATCGACCTATTCCCGAAGGTTCGTTGTTGGGATTATTGAAGGGTTTGCAGACACAGAAAGAAAGGCTTGTTTCATCTTCGTATCGAATGTGGAAATCTGCGCCTATGCACACCCCAGAAGCGAAAGCAGCGCGAGTCCAAGCTCAAACGGGAGTGAAGCAACGTCCTGAAGTCGCTGAAGCCCGCGCCGCCCGGCATCGTGGTAGGACGCGCCCCGCTGAAGCTCGTCAGAATATGTCTGCTGGTTGGACGCCAGAAATTCGAGCTAACGCTTCCCAATGTCAGAAGCAAACAACGGTCTGTGACCACTGTGGAAAAGGATTCAACGCTGGAAATCTGAAAAGACATTTAGACGGTCTTCAGCGTACAAGAGCAGCGAAAGCAGGAGCATAACTATGGCGGAAAAGAAATACACCTCATTCATCGACCAATTTTTGGAAGACGCGATGCCGGATTACGAAGAAGTGGGTCTGGCGGGCGCTGTCGACTCCGGCAAAGAGCAGCTGGACCGCACTCACCAGTATGTTGAAGAGGACTTCCTCGAAGGTCTCTCCGACGACACCAACCAGCACACGCAAGGTCCGGCTGGCGGCAAGGGTACCCGCACAGGTTCCCAGCAAGCTGATGACCGCGCCGCTGGCAAAGAATCCGCTTTCCCGCGCATTCGCGCCTCGCAGACCATCTCCCGCACCGCCAAGGCGCTGGGCGATGAGTCCGTGTTCTCTGACGTCGTGATGGAATTGGAAGAGGCTAAGGGCCATGGTTTCAACGACAAGCGTGAGGTAACAGAAGCCGAAATCCAGCGGTACGTCAAGACACTCCTCAATGGTGGCATGCCCCCGGTTAAGGTTGCAGCCAAGTTGGAGAAGCTGGCTGAACTACAACTGTTCAACAAAGGCATGGCGACCGATTATCTCAACCGTAACGCGGGCCTGCTCGGTCTGGCGTACATCCAGCCAAACGAGTACATGAACAAGTGCCCCGACACTTACGAGCGTCTAAAGGTTAAGGGCGCGGGCAAGATCGCGGCGAAGTCGGTGAAGCAGATCAACGCTTGCGAAGGCTGCATGTTCTTCGCCAAGGATGCAAGCTCTAAGACTTGCAACCTGTATCACCTACCGATCGTGGGAACCCAGAATGAACTCCTGACCGTCGTAAACAAGATGACGGCGGGCGTACCGGCTAAGAGCAAGAAGGCCGCGCTGGTGCGGATCGCGAACAAGGACGAGCAGCGGACACCCGTGATTAACCACGTGGTCTCCAGCCGCCCCAGTCAGAGGGTCTATAACACCAGTCCCGACCAGGCGCGTCAAGCTAACAAGACTGCCGTTGTCCGGGAGATTACTGCCAGCGACATCGAGAAGCTGCACGTCGCCGGGAACACCTTGGAGAAGATCTACAACTTTGTCGCGAAGAAGGTTGGTTCCGCTAAGGCGGGCCATGCCGTCCGTGAGTTTGTGGCATCGTTGAAGAGTCACAACACCAAGATCGCGCTGTCACAAATCGACTGCACCTTTTTGAAAGGTAAGCTCGCTGTGCAAAATGCGATTGTGGGAGCCGCCAAATGTGGCTCCTGCACTTATCGGCAAGGAATGCACTGCGGTATGACGGGCGGCACGCTAGTCAGCTTCCCCGGCATGGATCACCAGGCTTCCAACCACAAGATTGCTGCAGATGCCCCGAAGGATGGCAAGGCCATGTTGCAAGAATATGACCTGACGACCGCTTCTGAGCAACCGGACATTGAGTTTAACGCTGCCGGTCCGGAGCGTCAGAATGTCCAGATGGGTAGCACAGCAGGAATGGCGGATATCGAATAAATGGCAGCCTTGGAACAGGTAGTCAATATGTCAGACGATTTGGGAGCGCCCGTGGAGCTAATTACTCCCGCCGCGCCGCCCGCGCCCCGCGCCCCAATTGTTGACAAGTACGATGAGATTCTTGAAAAGATCGAGGATCCCAACACGCCGGTTGCTGACGTAGGTCGTCTGATCTCTATAGAGATCGCGAAGGCCACCCGTGACATGGCCAGGGGGATGAACGATCCGACGATGGCCTGGAAGAGCAAGGCTTACGCTGACCACATCAAGGCGCTGCGCGATTTGAACAACCAGTTGCGTGACACTGACGTGCTCAGTAAGAAGGACATGTTGAACATGGACGGACCGAAGTTTCGGTTCGTACTCCACGAGATCGCAAAGTTGTACCGAAGGGCGCTGAAAGAGTCAGGGGTTGAGCCATCTCTGCTCGAGAATATCCTCCGGCAGTTTGCAGACTTAATGAGCACGCATGACGCCGAAATCCGGCGTGAAGTAGCAAAGATTGAATCGAATAGGTAAGGGGAACTTATGCCACAAAGCGGAATGATTACACTCAAGTCGTTTCAGTCCTTCATGGTTAACGATGGACTGCTCGCTAAAGTTGTCGAAGCTGTGAAGGCTGGCGAGAAAGAAGCTCGCTCCACGGGCGACATCCAGACCTTCGAGGTCTTCTACAAGGGATTCCGTCAGAACATCGCCATTGGCCGCGTCATGGTCATCCCGGCGAAGGTTGCTGACTCTCGCGAGAACTTCCCCATCGCCCTCCTGTACGGTTGCCTGGTACGTGAGTTCGGCGGCGAGGAAATGGCTGACCTGATCAACTACAAGATCGGTGACAGCGAGTTTGACGAGTACAGCAAGGCCGATCTGGCCGCTATCAAGGACAAGATCTTTAAGAACTCCGAAGGTAATTTTGAGTCCCTCATCATGTTCGCACCATCTTGGGTGAACAAGCGTGAGTATGTTGTGTTCAAGTTCACCAAGGACGACGAGAAGCTGAGCAACCTGGTCCGTCATCTGGTCTTCAACGCATACTTTGACCCGGCGCTATCGTCCGCGTTCAACGCGCTGATGACCGACGTGTCCACTGACAAGCTGGACGTCTGTAACGTTACCCCGAAGCTGAACTTCCCTGGCATCGCGGAGAATCCGTTGAAGGACTACCCCAATATGCAGAAGATGGGCGCGGGCCGCAAGAAAATCTTTTTGACCAAGAAGACCGCTGACGCCATCGAGCAGTCGCAGCTGGAGCCTGCCGAGCTGGATGTGTTCGAAGAACTCAATAAGGTCGTCGAAAAAGGCTTGGGTGTCACCGAGCCGATCGCAGATGTGGCGACGCACCAGGCTTGTGGTGAACTCCCGGTCGTCGAGGTTCCAAATGTTGGACCCGGCAAGGCCGCCGAATCCCAAGAGCCGCCGAAGCCCACCAAGGATCTCAATGGTCCCGAAGGCACAGAGCCAATCGGCATCGAACTGAACGAAGATGGCACTCCCAAGCGTGAAGAGACTGGCAAGGAAGCCGCTGTCAAGACGGCGGAACCCGCCGCCGCTACCGCCCCGGCTTTGGACAAGCAGGAGACTGTCCTGTACAACCAGCAGAACGGTTCGGACAAGGAATATCGCGTTGTGATGACCCCCGCCGCCGACGGTACGTGGATGGTGGAAGCGTTCAACGGCAAGCGCGGCAAGGCCACCGCTAAAGCTCAGAGTTTTGGCCCGCTGAACCAAGCGCAGGCGAAGGTAAAGTACGACGAACTCGTCGCCGCCAAGACCTCTGGCGGATACACTCGCTCTCTGGAAGAGCAGCCAAAGGCACCCGGCCAAGACGCGCTGCAAGCTCTTCCCGCACGCGGTACGTCCAGTGTTATTCAACTCGAGAATCCTATCCAAGTCGCTCTGTACAAGGGCATGTTGATCGGACAGATGTCCGACGGCGCTTGGGAGAACTCCGGTCCGATGGACCACTGGCGTCCAATGTCCCAGGCAGAGGTTCGGGTCGGCAAGCCGGGCATGAACTTCTCACCGCGTCGCACTTATGGCTTCGTCAATCTGCTCAACTACGTTGGCGATGAGATGCTAGACCTGGCGCGAGCGACCAAGGCGTATCCGAACGTTGATCTCTCCCAGCTGAACCACGCAATTCCTTACGTCGTGGAATCCAAGCCGGAAGCCCTGAAGGACGATTGGCAGAAGAAGTACGTCGATGCGATTCTCAAGGCCACGGGCGAAGCTGACATTAACCAGTTTCTCGCGAAGGTAAACGGCCAGCCCTACGGCATGGGTGAACTGCGCAAAGACCTACGCGGCATCCAGAATGTGGTCAACGGTCAGTGGCACAAGGAAAACGATGCACGTTTCGCGAGCACTATGAAGGTCGCTCGTGATCGCAACGAAGAGATGGAGTACAACGGCCACACCTTCCGACTCACCACTTGGGAAGAGCGGGATAATCTCGCCATCGATTTGGTGGACGAATGTTGCGATCGTAGCATCCTCCATTTGGTGGATGACGACGCCCGTGAAGCGATTGAAGACGGATTTATCGATCCTCGCAAGATGATCCAGTCCGCCATAGAATATGCTGAGTCCATGAGTATCTTGTGGGATGGTGACGAAGACCAAGGTTCTGGCCCAATGGTAGACGCTTCTTCGCAACACAGCCGTGAGGCTGCCGCGAAGCATGAGGCCAATTTGGCCAAGCGTTATGCGAGCCGCAAACTGGCAGAGGAAGTTCCCACCGCCGACAGCGTTCTGAACGAAGTCCTCTCTGACATTGGGCAGGCTCCGATTGTGAATGTACCGGGCACAGACAATCAGCCCGCTACACAGCCAGAAACTCAGGGTGTCCCCGCTCCGATGAAGAGTGAAGAGCCGGAGCAGGCCAAGGAGCAATCCGCACCTGAGCAGGAGGCCAAGCCGTTTGAAACAACGGCGAGGAAGAAGACTGCTGATGAAGACGTCAATCAAAAAATGGACGCCATGGGCCTCACCGATGAAGACCTGAGCCTGGATGATCTGTACTCGAAGTATGGATTCAGTCCCATCGAACAGCCGGAACCGACCGACCAGGATCTACAAGAAGTCGGCATCAGTCGTGAAGAATTGGAAGAAGAGGGTGGCGATTTCTGGAACGATGTGTATTTCTTCCAGCATCCAAGTGGCATCGTCGGTACCTACAGCCAGGACGAGGGTAGTTGGACTCTAACTAAGGGTATCCATGGCAAACCGCTGGCGGACGGAAGTCTAGGCGATGGTTCGCTTTCAAAGGCGCTGGCAAAGATTCCGACCCTGCGTCTACCGGGAAAGAAAAAGAGCAGCAGCCAGAAGATTGCTGACGTGATGGATCTGCTGGAAGGCACAGGCCATTACGCTTACGGTCGCCATATGGCAGAATTCGTCACGGGTGACTTGGTTGACGCCGCGAACGAAATCACTTTCGATAAGTCGGAGATGGCGGACAACAGCGATGTTGACCAGAAGAGTCCAGCTGATCTTTTCGCCAGTAAGACGGCGGAGAAAGAGAATCCTGGCTTCGAGTGGGCGTACTGCCCGAAGTGCAAGAAGACCACTCGTCACGCTGTCAAAGGTGATGATAAGCAGTGCACAACTTGCCATACTATTGGACCAAACATCCAGCATAGGGCGTTAGCAGCTGACAATCGGCACGATGATGTTCCTGTCGTGGAAGCCGGAAAGCCAAGCGAAGACAAAAAGCAGCCCGCCTCCGATTTGAGCGGCGCGGCACCTGAAGCCCACGACGCCCCGGCTACAGTGGACAGAAAGGTCGCCGTTGGCGAGATGTCGGAAGGCGTGGATCCGATGTTGATCGACAGCGTCAACGAAGAGACCGCGCAAATGGAAGACCAAGACGCCGCCTCCTATCGTCAACGAGCAGAAGAAGCTATCGAGAACGATGAGGATGTTATCTACGATGTCGCCGCGAACGTGGGCCAGATCGTGGGTAATGTCAAGCACATGGATTGGTTTGTCGAGGCCGTAGCCCAGGCACTAATGGAACAAGAAGAATTGGATAAGATCGATCCCTTGGAGAACGCACCAGGATATCGCGAGCATAGTAATGCGCTGGACGTCCAGAACCAGGCCAAGTGGGAATCGTATCCTGAAGATCCGATGACCGACGAGGAATTTGGTACACCAAACACGAAATAGAAAGGGTAACACAAATGACAAACCGGGTTGGTGGAGAGTACTTCGATGACTTCGCATCTGTTGCTAAGTCAGCGGGAAGACCTGATGAACTAACGATTGTCATCTCGGACCTGCGCAAAGTCCGGCAGATTTTGGACAATTCAATCGCAGGTGCTCCATATGGCCCCGGTCAAGTGGCCGCCGAACTCGGAGAGTTGTACACCCGTGTTGACGATTTGCTTTCTCGAGTTGAGGGAGGACACTACGGCAGCGCCGCCGCGAAACTACAACCCATCGTTGCTGCGCTGGTTGCTTCGGCTCAAGCTATGCAGAAGAAAGCTCTGGGTGATCCGAGCGAACCTATTGACATGACCGATATGCACGCCATCGAGCATTCCCAGATCCCTGAGCCATCCACGGAGTGGGAAGTGGTTGTGGGCAACGTTGGAACCGTCTACTCCGGACCCGACGAAGACGAAGCTCGTGCGATCCACGGCGAATATCGCCAAGGTGGAGATTATGGTCGTGCTGCTGGCGAGGAAGTAACGTTGATACACAATGGAGAAATCGTTGACGATTCCACCGCCGCGTTATCGGGCGGGCGCTACGCGGACGAGAACACAGAATATCGTGACATCGTCAACCAGAACGCCAACAATTCCGTGAAGTCTTCGTCCGATCGCAAGAGAGCATTTCTCTCTGCCTATATCAAGAAGGCTGCTATCACCGTAGCCCAAGGTCAGGACGAGCAGGGCTTTCACATGCTCGTGAACATGAATGGTCGTGAGTATGCCCTGCGTGGCGATGACGCCGATAAGTTCCGCAAGGAGTACGCAGCGATTCCGAAGCCCCAAGGGGCAGTCAATGGCCTGGTCGAGAAGTACATGGGTGCTCTCAAGCCATACAAGAGGCAGACGGTTCCCGTGGCACCTGGTGTTTTGGAGAAAGAACAGCAGGAGACTCGGGCCAAGGGTCTGGCCGACGCCGATAACTATTGGCAAGGTAAGGACGCACCAACGCCACAAGAAGAAAAACGTTACATGACTCAGCACGCAAGTGAGGAAAATCTGCAACGATTCTCTTCTCTTGATATGCTCGCTGATTACGTCAAACACGATTCGGAGAATCGAGGTCAAGCGGAGGAATTTGAGCCGTTGACTGGTATCGAGCATGAGGCCGCTGGGGAAAAATCTGATGTGTCTCGTGGCCTGTTGATTGGTGAACTGCAGGCAATACCTGTAGGTCGCTCTGGTCAGTTTGGCGAGTACCAAGTGACTCGTTCTAAGCCAAACCAGTATGTTGTGGTTCAGAACGGAACACAAGTAATGGCCGGAACGTCCCAACAAATCCTAGCTTTGCTGCCCCGGCTTCAGCAGCCCGTGCCCGTTGCAGCGAGTTCCGACGGTGAGTTCTCTGACATCGGCGGTGTCAAACCATTGAAAGTCACGGCAGCAGAATTTCAGGAGGGTGATGAAGTACGCGGTCACCTCCCCAGCGGTGTGGAGTTCCCTGGCGCAATCGAGTCGATCAATGGCAATGACGTCGTGATCAAAAGCGACCGGGGACCAAAACGCACCTTTAAAATGAAGGATATAACCCCTGGCAAAGAGTACGATCTCAAGGTTCAGCACAACATCCAGCGGCAGAAGCAGGACCAGGCGGAGGAAGCTGAGGCAGCGAAGGGGAAGAAACGCGACGATCGAATCGAGAATTCCGTAACCATAAACAATCCGACTGGCTCTGCAGGCCAGATGGTTCCCGAACTACAACGCAGGGGCTATTTACTAACGCTGAAATACAAGGCTGACCAGTATTTGGACCAGGCCCAGAGCGAGTGGGAAGAATGGACGGGCGGCGAGCAGCTTGGTGAAGAATGTGTAAAGCAATATAACACCATGTATGGACGCGAGTGGACTCTGGTCTACTCTGACCCGAATCGTGATATGCCTGTCTTCTTTGAAGTAGAACCGATGGGTATCCACGAAGGCAAACGTTCACCGAAGCCGATTGGTCTCTCCCAGAAAGACCGGGTTGTTGTGAATTATCCCGAGATCATCGGTGAGCTGGTCAAAGTGGGTCTTCGCATGAACTGTGAAAGCTCGACACAAGAATTGAGGACATCATCTATGACAAGCAAGAAGGCGTACACCCCCGAAGAGATCAATGACCCCTCCAAGATGAAGTGGCTACCGTACACGCGGGATGGCGAGCAATACTGGATGGACAAAGACGGTGTCGAGCAAAAGTACGAAGGTGCTGACACCAAGAAAGCATGCGGTGACAGTTGCGCGGAAGTTGACGAGGAAGTAACACTCCCGGCATCCATGGAAGTCGAGGGCCAAGGTGGCAAGTCTCTACCTCCGGCTGAGACTGCTGTTGAGACTGAGAAGGAAGCTGGCTTCAATTTCTTCTTCCCGGGTCAAGTGATGAAGGAGTTCTACCCCGAACTCCAGCACGAGATCGTTGACTATCCAAACGACAACAACTCACCGATGATCGAGGATGTTGATCCCGCGAACATGACAGGCGAACTGGGCGACCGAGATTGGGCATTCGAAGCGAGTCTTGACAGTGCTTTGGATACTCCCAAACTGTCCTACGTTCCCAAGTACGCCGACAGCGGGTCCAACTACGTCTCTACGGCACCCGGCGCTATCGGTATTGGACGCGACGGCAAGCCACAGGTCCTGGACGGTGCACCTCTTCGCAAGGAGAATGACATCCGTGGTGGTATGTTCATGGACGAGTTCCACCAGCAGTATGACGGTGTCCCCGGCGCGATGCTATCGGTTGCCTCCAAGGTTGCCGCTGGCGAGGAGAAGCAACAGTTCAACAAGTTCTTGAAGCTAGTCATGGGGGAGATCGCAGCTTCATTGATCGCGGCGTTCAAAGTGACCAGCCGTCCGATTCTTAACAAGGCACCTGGCGTGGGTGAAGTCCAATTGGACCAAGTTGAGCAACCGTCATCGCTGTCGACTTTCAACCTTCCTCAAACGGGCAGCCGAGTGAAGTATCTGCTTGACAAGATCAACGACGGAGACATTAAGGAAGCCATCAACGGAGCGCGGGCACAGGCCGCTGTGTGGCTGGATGATCCAGACGGTGGATACGTGTATGAGGTTTTTGCTCGTGCCGAATCCATCGACACAGACAGTATGAAACTCAAGTACACGTTCGTTACAGGGACCAGAGAATCGGAATAGAGACCGGGCCGCTGCCGCAGGACCGTGTTGTTGTTGTTGTTGTTGTTGTTGTTATGATTAGAGTAGCCCGTAGGCGGGACGGTGGAAAACGGCCCGCCGCACTTTTGACGCAGAGGAGTGCCGCACGAGAAGTGCGGGAAGAAAAGGGCCGGGGTTGATAGCCCCGGCTTCATACCGCGTTCGCGCAGAACAGACGCGCTTGTTCTTTGAACACCCAGCCGGGGCGAGTGCACCGCGCCCGGATTTGGCTATGTATCATTGCCAGCTCGAAGCCGCCGCTTTCATCAGGGCGGCTTTGATTTTTGCGATCCCATTTTCCACCTACGCTTTGACCAATCAGGCAAGGATGCCAACTATTGAATCCTAATACATGGGTTCAGGGATTCCGCAATTTGTTGAACTTCTTTCCGATCAGAATTTTAGTTGTAGCTACGGCTGCGGCCAGGTTGCTAAGTTTCTCATAGGAGTAAGCAAGCGCCCGTGCTGTGCTGCAAATCCTTTACGATGTTTGGGACTTCGAGAAACTCAACGTCAAACTCGCTTCAAAACCTACAAACCACCTGCCTGGGTAATTTTCTTGCCAAAATTTGTCCAGGAAAGTTGGAGTTTGACAGAAGTCCAGAGACGGTGTGGTCTTAGTCCTAAAGGTTCAGGAGCACAAGTTCGTTACTGGATTAAAAACAAAGGATTAGATACTTCTCATTTCATCGGAAGAGAAGTTGGGAAATTCAAAAAGCATCCGGAAGAAGAGGTGTTTTGTAGAAATTCGCTCCACCGGGACGCCGCTCGAGATCGATTCCGTAAAGAAACTCCGGATGTTTGTGTGAAATGTAGAGGAGGGAACGTCTGGGATGGAGAACCTCTGACACTGCAGATAGATCACGAAAACGGCGACCCCTTTGATTGCCGAAGGGAAAATATGCGTAAACTCTGTCCAAATTGTCACACCCAAACTAACACCTGGGGAGCCAGAAACGGAGAACCCTGGAGTCCAGAAAGACGTAGAAAGCACGCGGAACGAGTCTTTAGTCGTCGGGGAATTGCTTATGTCCAGAGGTGATCGTTTTTCTCATCGTGCTAGGACAAGCGCATTAGGGAAGGCCATCGAGTCGGTGATGGAGGATAATCGCGACCTCCTCAATGCTATTGACTTCATTGAATCTCCCCAAGGTCTGGGCGTCCACCTCTATCCAGTTCAGCGCGTTATCGTCAAGGCCATCTTCGGCGTGTCCATGGATTACAAAGAGGGTGAGGTTCCAGTCCATGACCCCTTTGGCGAAAAACTGCTCTACACTTTTACTGACCGCGAATATCTGGAATACGTTTACAACGAAGGCCGCTGCAACGTCAAGAATTGGCAGGATCTGCCCCTCGATGGTTTCCATGAAGCAGTGATCTTTGCAGGCCGCCGTGGGGGTAAAGCCCTTGACGTGGACGAGGTGGTCCCCACCCCCGGCGGATTTGTACGTAACGGGGATTTGAAAGCCGGGGACATGGTCTTTTCTCCTTCTGGAAACCCCACCCGAGTTCGCTTGGCCCACGAACCATTCCTATCGAAAATCTACCGCGTGACGTTTGATGATGGAACTTCGACGTTAGCTCACCCAGGTCACCTCTGGCACACTTGGACTCATTTAGAGAGACGAAATCTTCGAAGTCCTCTTACCAAGGCGAAGTCGGGGGAAGGATCCGGATCAGGAGGACAGAACGTTATCAAGAGACCAATTCTTGGAGGAGTGCGTACCACGGAGGACATCAAAGCCTCTCTGTTACATGGCAAAGAGCGGAACCACGCCATCAAAATCAGCGCATCGATTGAATTGCCCGAGCAGGAATTATTGGTGGATCCTTACTGTTTAGGGGTCTGGCTGGGTGACGGCGCTAAGGATCATCCTTACATCACAGCCAAGGATGACGACGGTTGGGAGATAATGTCCCATTTCACTACGGCTGGTATCCAATGGAAAAAGGATCCTAAAGCGAGCTACAATTGGTGCACTTACGGTCTGGCGACCAAACTCAGGAAGCTCAATCTTCTGATGAACAAACACGTTCCAGAACAGTATCTTTGGGCGTCCGCCGCTCAGCGACTGGCACTGTTACAAGGGTTGATGGACACCGATGGATATTGCGCCATTGACGGTCAGTGTGAGTTTGCTAACACTAACCGGAGTCTCTCTGAAGGCGTCTACCACTTGGCCGCTTCGCTGGGGTTGAAGCCTTTCTGGAAAGAGGGCCGAGCGACATTATATGGTAAAGATTGCGGGCCATATTATTCGGTTTTCTGGACGGGAACGCTCCCAGTATTCCGTCTCCAGAGGAAACTCGATAGACTCCCGACTAAAGTCCGTCCGTTACAGGAATATCGAACCATCGTTTCGATAGAAGACGCCGGGGAACGCCTAGTCCGCTGTATCACAGTTGAGGATCCGGATGGGCTTTTCCTATTTGGTAAAAACTTCAATGTGACTCATAATTCCCAGGTGGTCAGCGCCATCGGCGGATACTCACTCTACAAACTGCTCAACGTCAAGTCGCCCCAAGAATATTTCAGCTTGGTTCCCGGCTCACCCATCGACTTTACCTTCTTGGCGCAGGACGATGAGGGGTCCAACCGCCTGTACGACAAGTTGCGTGAGGACATCAACCGTGGTCCGTTCTTCGGCCCGTTCATGCGTTCCCCCGGTGGCGCGAGCGCCCTGTCCTTTGTTACTGAGGCAGACCGCGAGAAGCGCGACGCCACCCCGACAATTCACGTCGCCAGCTATCCTTGTACCACGAACGCCGTGCGCGGCCCGTCATCCATTTTCCTGGCCCTGGACGAGTTTGCCCACTTCCGCTCCGCCAAGGGATCGTCTTCGGACGAAGTGTACGATGCCGCTACCCCGGCCACGATGCAGTTCGTCAACCCAGATAAAGAACGTGAAGCCCTCATTCTTTCCATTTCATCGCCTCTCAAGAAGGTTGGTAAGATGTATGACCTGCACCGCCTCGCTATGGAGCATGGTGTAGAGTCCGGCATCTTCACCCTGCGCACATCCACAGCAGAGATGAACCCCCGGTCGGACAGTCAGTTCTTACGCCGTGAATTTGAGAAATCCCCTATGACATGGAAGGCCGAATACGGCGGCAACTTCCTAGAATCATCTGAAACATACGTCACAGAAGCCCAGATCATGGCTTGTGTGGATCAGGAGCGCGAGAATTCAATAGGATTCAACGTCAAGAACATCGGTCGCGAATATTTCTGGGCGATTGACTTGGGCATGATCCACGACGCCACCGCATTGGGCATTGGCCACCTGGAATATGTCGGCCCGAAGCGCGGCGTGGAGTTAGTCTTTGACTATCTGGATCGCATGATGGTGGGAGAAAAGTTCACAGGACCTGGCGTGCAGAATGGCCTGGGCGAAGAGAAATATCTGCGTCACACGGTGTTGATTCTCGATGACATCTTGTCCTGGCTCGAGTACATGAACAACATTCTGCCTTGTTTCAAGGGTGCGACTGACCAACACGGCGGTCAGCAGCTCGTCCAGCTTCTCGAGCTCAAGCGCATCTATAACGTCGAGCTTGTCAACCTGACGCCCGCTATCAACTCGCAGATGTACTTCGCATTGAAGGGTTTCATAGAGAACGTGCGTTGCCGACTCCCAAACGTGCCAAAGTTCATTACCGAGTTGAAGAACGTGGAAGCCGAGTTCACGAACAAGTACCAGATCCGCGTGGAAGCCCCGGCTGAAAAGGGTTCGCACGATGACATGGCTGACGTCGCCGCGCTAGTTGCGTTGCAGGCTGCTGAGTGGCTCAACAACGAGAAACACCTGTTGCTCGATCCTTCCGGTTCCAGTTTGATGGCAAATGAGCGTTTGGGCCAGCCAGCCGCCGTTATGCCAAACATGGATGCCCTAAGTATGAGTGATATCAAAACTATGACGCGACAGCAAAAACTCCTGAAAAACATGGGAATTCCGGGTTTTGTCTCAGTGAAAAATCCTTTTCACAAGCGCGGACGGCGCTAACTACCTGGATCCAACGCTAGCGATTCTCATATTAGAAAGATCCAATAAGCACGGATATTTCTTGCGGGAGGATTGAGTGAGACTGAGGAGATGAAATGACAGAATTGCAGGCGTACGAGGCACTGAAGTTCTGGCTACCGATAACCTCTGGCTTTACCTTTGTCTATGGAGCCTATCGCTCATTAAAGAAAAGCATCGGGGCGTGGGCAGATATGCTACTCAACAATCACCTTCATTCCATCGAAATAAACACAAAACAATCAGCTGCTCTCTTGACGGAGGTCCGAGACGACGGAAGGAAGGTGGCCGAAAACGTGGCCCAAGTCGCCTCTGATTTGAAGGTGCACGAAGGGAAGGACGACGAGGTCCAGCATAGCATCTTGTCGACACTTGAGGTTCTAAAAGATCGTAGTTAGCGATTGAAGGTGATCGCCGTGGAAATCAAATTCATGGAGATGAAAGAACAGGGCTTGCTCAAGTGCGAAAACTGCAGGTACCACCTTGCTGGGGACTGTCACCTGAATCCTCCTTGCCTCGTGGTGATCGACAACAAGCTGGTTTGGGCGTTCCCGCGCACCACCGAATTGGAAGCTGCCTGGTGTTCACAGCTTAGACCCATAAAAACGACCTAGCTATCCTTTCACAAACTGGCTAGTCTGTAAATTCGCCAATTTCTCTATCCTAATTAGTAGGTCAAATTTATGTCCGGTCCAATTGTGATCATGAACGTGCCACCGATTGTTACGGTTTGTGGGTTCATCTCTGTCATGGGGATGATAGTCACAGCGAGTTTACTGGTGGTTAACCAGATGAGAAGCATAAAACTTCTGAAAACCTTTGGCATTGATTTGAAAAACCACCAGATTCAAGACGAGACATTTCAAACCAAGCTAGCTAAAGCACTAAACATCCAAGAGGATTAGCCCATGTCCCCCTTTCCCTTCTCTAGTGTAACGTCCATTGCAAGTTTGATTGCCGCTGGTGCCAGTGTTGGCGCGGTATGGGCAAGTGTGAGCAACACCAAGCGGTTGACCAGTCAGAAGAGAGAAATCGCTTCTGTAAAAGAAACTGGCATTGCTACTCATACTCTCACCAACAGTGCCCGTGGTCAGTTGTTACTCAATCGAGTCGAACTTTTGATGGCCCTAAGCGTGCAAGGTCATCGATTTGCTGAGTTAACAAAAGACGCGGGGGACATGGCCAACGCCCTCGCATTTGATGTTCGTGTGGAATCAGCAAAAGTAGCATATCAAGAACACCAGCGGCAACAGGCGGTGATTGACGCCCGAGCGTTTTGAGCATCTACCGACAACTAACCATTCTTTCGTAACGTTCAGTAGATTACCCTTGAGTGGTGATCCTATGTAAGTTCGCGGTATCCCAATTCTTTGAAGTATCAGAGTACAATCCCAATACTCGCACTTTTCCGGAGACATATGCCCCAGATGGCCGTTGTCGGTAATGCTATTTTCTCAGTACTCAATCCAAAGCACCAAATCAAGGTCGATCTAGATGGGCGTGCTGTGGACGTCGCTCTTGTCAAGTTCGCATATGTCCCCTTAGTGGATCCCCAGATGGGTCCCAGGCGCGACAACCCCACTAAGTTAGTCTGTGCCAAGACCTGGAATTATTGGCAATCGATTCCACTAGACCGGGGGCACCATCGGGCCTACATAAAGGGTGCGCCTCTGCCGCAGTATGCTGCTGTAGTGGAAGACATCAACAAAGTCGCTGGGGCCAGACTCGTTGTGTGGTCAGGCTTCATCTGCACCAAAGAAGAGCTGGACGCTCGTCAAAGCATCGGCAAACTATCGGACCAACAGGTGAACGGTGTTTACTTGCTCGGTGAAATGGCATACGATACAGAAACGACTCCCATTTTGACTGTTCCGGCCTCCATCATAGACGAAGATTTGCCGGAAATTACCCCTGAAGTCCCCGAAGTCGAGACCGTTTATTCCGGGGATTCTTTCACTACGAACGCCACGGGCCATTTCATCGGTGACGATGGTTTCCGTGTACCCAGGGACTTTGCGGAATTCTGTGAATGGAACCCGAAATACATCGAGAGCTGGGTTAAGCGTCGCCTGGGCCGCAGCGCCGTAGACATGGACGTAGAGGACTGGACCCAGGACTTGAGCATTCACATGAACTATCTACCCGCTAAGTCCAAGCACCGTTTACCCGGTGCGAACGGGCGCATTGATGGTTGTAAAGACGTCGTCGAGACATTCAATCCCATCCGCCAATATGGCGCGAGCGAACGACGCTTCCGCCACTACATCAATAACTGTCTGGCGAATCGCTTCTCTACTATCCAGTCCAAGCGGCAGAAGAATCCCATTTGCCGACTGGGCAACCTGGCATTAGCCTCGTGCATGGACCCGGAGAACTACGAAGTGGTGGACGACGAGTACGTTCACGGTCATTCGGAAGTTCTAAGTCGAGGCACCCACTCCCGAATGCACCAGGAAGAACAGCAAGTCTTCTTGTCAGAATACCGGACTTTCCTCTCGGAAGAGGACCCCGACATGCTGCGGGTGGCACACGCCATCGAAATCACGGGCACTTACGGCGAAGCGATGCGCGACTTAGGGATGACCGAACAGGAATTCTCCCGCGCCCGTAACCGCCTGAAACAGCTGGCCGTTTGCTTCGAGGCAGACCAGGTTGTCCCGAAGCAGAGGAAACCGTACAAGAAAAGAGCGATGGCAGTGTGAAGATTGTAATCGAACAAGTTGTCCGAACGGCGGTAAGCCAGTTGTCCAAGGAAGCACGAGAGTCCGAGGGCAATCGACTTCGTACGTATCTGGAAGGACTTGCGAATACGCTTGCAACAGCGCCGCGCTCAGATCCAGAATGGACGGAACGAGTACTTCGCCATAATGGCACGACGTTTTTTGATGCCCCAACTCCTACGAGGAGAAAGTGCAGTCCATGAGGTAACCAAAGTAACCTACACTACAGAGCCTTGCCAGTATTATACGGCGAGGCTTTTTCTTTTGGCGAACGAACCCCTGCTCCCCGTTGAGACCGATTCTGACGACATAGATTTCACCAAGACGGATATCATCGCGTTGGACGCGGCCCACTCCCGCGTTTCGGGGATCAATCCAGCCCGGTGGGAACGGGCCAACGACGAGATCAACTTCCAAGACTTGGTGGAAGAATTTACAGGTAAGTACAGCAACGACAAGATCAATTGTCCCTTCCACGGTTCCGACTCCACGCCCTCCTTCGCCTTTTTCCCACACAAGAATAACGGTTGGTGCTTTGGTTGTCCCCCTGGTGAACAGTTTTACGACAACATCATCTTTGTGGCTAAAACTTTGTCCGTCAGTCGTCTCAAGGCGATGCTCTGGTTAGAGAAAAAGTACAACCTGCCATCTATAGACGATGTTGTCCTTGAAGACGAAGAGCAGGAAGAGGAAGTATCAGTAGAGTTGGTAGATTTGACGGAGGCATTTATCCGACAAGCGGCCCGCGAGGTTCAGACTCACCAAGACCCAGAGTTGGCCGAAGGCTTTATCAAAATCTACTTTGAAGCAGGGGCCGACAACGATCCAATGGCGTTGGCGCGGGTACTGGACCCAGGAGCCTTAAAGAATATCATGCAGAGGAAAATGTATGAGAGGAGGGACTGACGCAGATTAAAACTCATGAAGTCCTAAGTCTCAAGGTCAAGCGGCCTAAGAAGGTCAAGAAGCCGAAGGAGCCGAAAGATCTCCGGCATATGTTCCGGAAGCTCTTGGCGGCGATTGATATCGAGAAGATCAAAAGGCCGTGGATGGCGAGCAAGGCGTTCAAGCTCATTTCCACGTCCGCCGCGCTCCGCGCCTGGGCCGAAGGCGTCATCGCAGACAAGTCCCGCTGGAAGCAGTTCGGTGCAGACTCTCGCCCGGTAATCGCGGTTGACACGGAGACCGTCGGTCTGGATACCCGCATCCTTGTTGACATCCATATGTTGGCAGATGGTTCCTGGGAACTTACTTATGAAGTCAAGACTGAAATTGCGGGCGTCTGTTTGTCCTCCGATGGTATTGAAGGTCTCTATGTTCCCGTCAACCACGAGGATGGTAACAACATCAACCGCGAAGAGTGTGCGGCCATCCTACAGTGGCTGTTTGACCAAGCTCATCTAGTCTTCTACAACGCCAAGTACGACCGCGAGATTCTACGTATTTCCATGGGTCTCAACCTGCGTAGCTATCCGTATTTCGAGGATGTCCAGGTCTTACAGTACATCAACGATCCCAAGGCCGATCTGGGCGACGATAGTGGGCGTGGTAAGAAGTGGACGGGGGACAGTGGCGGTTTGAAAGCGTTGTCAGAGAAGAACCTCGGCATCGAGCAGATAAAGGGCGAGGAGTTAATGAAAGTCAAGGCCGACTTCTTCGTCAAAGAGAAATACGACAAGCTCAAAGCCGATCTGCGGAACGCCGAATGGACCGAAGAACAGTTCGTCAAGAAAGCTACATCACAGCGCGTGCAATACGCGCCGTTCACTTGGGTGCCCACGGATGTTGCTCTCTGGTACGCGGGCGGCGACGCTATCTGCACTTGGCTTTTGTGGGATAAGATGCACGAGCTTGCTTGGTCGCGCCGTTTGGTACACCGCATCGATCACGAGATGATTGAGACGCTTACCTGGCTGGAGCGCCAGCGGTTCCTCGTAGATGTTGCGCATCACAGCCGAACGGTTAAGTGGCATACCGCGAAACTGAAGGAGCTAGGCGATGAACTACGCCAGATCGCTCTCCGTGACGGTTGGAAGGAACGTGCCACAGACGAGGGTGTTGTCCTAGAGGATGATAAATTCAACCTTGACAGCAATCCTCAGCTGGCGAAGTTTTTGTTCACCACTAAAGGCTTTGACGTTATCCGTATGGGTAAGGAGCAAGCGTCAGTCGACGCTGATGTCCAAACCGAACTGCGCAAGAGATACCCCAATGACGAGTTTCTTAAGAAGCTGGTCAAATACAAGGAATATGTCGCGTTGCACCCGGCCAATCTGACCTACGATCCAAAGGATTTCAGTGCCCGGATCTATCTGAAGCAGAATGTTGTTGCCGGAGGCCGTCTATCCGGCGCGGGCGGCGAGTTCCCGGTGGACGGTGGCTTTGGTCTCAACCCGCAAGGCATCGTCCGCGTAGAAGGCAACTGGTGGGTGCGTGGTAAAATCCTTGAGCCGGATACCATTCCGGTAAACGAGATCAAGGAGTACACCGAGGCCGATCTCCACAAGTCCTGTTTCCACGAGAAAGATGGTGTCAAAAAGAAGGCTCCTGGCATCGTCAAGAACCATATCGGGATGTACCTGGGCTATGCCATCTGTCTGGTGCCCGAGTGCACCGAGTGCGCGAAGAAGTACGGTGTTCTGTGGAATGGTCGTCTGGACGCCAATGAGGTCGTCAACATCCGCAGCGCGTTTGTGGCCCAAAAGGGCTGGACGTTCTTTGTCATTGACTATTCCAATATCGAAATGCGGGCCGCTGCCAACATCAGCGGCGAGCCGGAATTCATTAAGGAGTTCTTGGAGGGCAAGGGCGATTTCCACAGCTTGACCGCCAGCAAGGTGTTCCCGGAATTCAACGATCCGAACACACCCAAAGACATCAAGAAGAAACTCCGCTCCCTGGCCAAGATCATCAACTTCGCTCTCCTATATGGCGGCACGGAGTACACGATCTTCGAAAACATGAAGGCTGAAAAGCCAGACATTACTTGGGCCGAAGCCAAGAAGATGGTGGCTGACTACTGGCTAGGTGTCCCGGTGTTCGCTCAGTGGTGTAACAACAAGCAGAAGATCGCTCGTGACGAGATGACCTGCACCACGACCACGGGTCGCGTGATTGACTTCCAGTCCGCCATGGAAGCACAGGGCATTCACAAGCCAACCAAAGAGGAAATGGAGAATTATTGGCACCACCGCAAGATGACTAAGGCGGCGGAGGAGTTAGAAAAGAAGAACGAAATGGAGAAGGCCGCGAAGTTGAAGGCTCAGGCGACCTCTATTTGGAAAGACATTGAATCAGGTGTCCGCAACGCCGGTGACTACAACCGTTTCAAGGGTAAGATTGAGCGGGTTGCGGTCAACATCCCGATACAGGGACTATGTGGCGACTTCATGCGCATCGCGCTCAACCGTATTCGTCAGTGGGCCACCAAATTCGAAGCCATCGCCGCTGTCCTACGTCTGCACTCGTCCGTGCACGATGAAATTGACTTCCAAGTTAAGAACGAGTACGTTCCCTATGTTCTACCCCGCGTCTCACGCTACATGAAACTGCGCAAGTACCACAAGAATATGAAGTGGACGGTACCCATCGAGTGTGATTGCGAATATGGCAAGAGTTGGGACGTTGAGCACCATCTAACGGGTGACGACGGCCATAAGCCCGCAGGTTGGTCCGAGGTCGCAGGGATGGAGAACTACATTCCGACAGAGTTCAATGCCGAGACCGTCAAAGGTTTGCTGCATGCCCTGAAGTCTGATGATCAGGTACGGAAGGACAACGCTCTGACTTGGTTGAAGGCTAACTTGCATGTTCGTGCTTACGAGGCATTTTGCAACGGTGACAACGCCAATCCTAAGAAGTCGCTTATCGTGGCCTTGCAGCTTCACGAGTATTGGACTACCGACAACATCCCGGATGAGGATGAAGACAAGATGGAGACCCTGGAGCAGTATGAGGCTCGCATGGGCCTGACACCCAAGGATCGGGGTATCATGCCCGAAATGGGTTACTTGGGCGCGGTGCCACAGACAAAAGTCACCCGGCCCACGCTCCTCATTCTTGGAGAAGAGGTACCGGCTGAGGACGTTACAATCACCGTCTCGGCCACAGAGATTGCCGTAGCGGCACCGTCTCAGGCTGTAGCCACGGTAGCATCACCAAAAGTGAAGAAGGAGAAAGCCGTGCCAGTAATTGCAATGGATGAAGATGATGTATTTGGAGTTCAACCTGTTCGCCACCCAGTCAAGACAGAGGATCCCGGGAACATAACTGAGACGTTGACCCAGGGATATGTCGCGGCGACTCCGCCGCCCAAGTCCGCCGAAGTTGTCAAGGCTCCCGAGGGCATCCCGGAACTAATTGAAATGGATGAAGTTGGCATGCGCAAACTCCAGAAGGCGCTCGGAGTGGGCCGGAGAAAGATCACCGTTCGGTACCAAAACAAACAATTCGTAATACCAGACGTTGAATTGGAAACAATACCACTGGAATTTGTGAAATTGAAATGCGAGCCTCTAACGTCTCAATCGGCCAACGGTTTGGTAAACTCCGAGTCCTCGCTCGTGAAGGGTTAAACGCGCACGGAACGGTTGTTTGGCGGTGCATATGTGATTGTGGGGACACTGTCTCAGTGCTGTCTTCCAATCTACCCGCCGCCTTGGGTTGTGGCTGTCTAAGAAGGAAACGCCCCTTTGAATGGGTTTACAATCTTCTGCTGTCGCAGAACAAAAAGAAAACGGCCAATCACCACGTTGAACTTTCTTTTGAGGAGTTTTTAGAATTCACCAAAACAAGAGAATGCCATTACTGCGAGGTCGAAGTACAGTGGAAAGAGTATGCGGACACCAGAACCAAGTATCGATATAATCTCGACCGCAAGGATAACACTCTAGGTTACACAAAGGACAACTGTGTGGTGTGTTGTGGTCGTTGTAATTTTGGAAAGAGTGATCGATTTACTTACGAGGAATGGGTAGCAATGACCTCTGTTTTACGAAAATCCAAAGGAGTTGCCTATGCCTCGTCTACCGTTTAAGCTGTCGGGTTCCTCGCTCAAGGGCGCTGTGGCGCACGGGGCCATCGCTGATTTCAAGCGGAACAAAGTTGTTCAGGATCCCGACACTGAGATCGTCACCGATCAGCAGCCCTTGAAGTATGACGCCTCCAAGGTCTATCTACACATGGGTACCGCGCTGCAAGCAGCCAACCACGCTCAGAAGGGCTTGCTTCACGTGGCGCGACTGATCGATACCGCCCAGGAAGTCAAGGAGTTACAGGAAAAGGCAATCGCGCAGCGCCTCGCGAATCTGGTAAACGAAATTGACGATCTGGAGAAAGTTCTAGTCAAGTTCGAACTAGGCCAGACACGGCAGATTGCTCAAAGCATTACGGCGGCGCTGGAGACAACCCGCACCTCTCTGGGATGGTATTCAAAGTTCCTGAAGAACCACAGCGAGGAAGATGCCGAGGCGTTTAAGCCGTTGGCCGCCCGCCTGGCAGCCATTGTTGGCGAGCTGATGGCAGTCCGGAAGGCGAAGTTGGATGACACAGTGAAGATGGAAGACGCTTACAACCAGAAGAAGGTAGGCACAACCCGGAAGGCGAATGCAACCCGGCCCGTCATTCGCAGGAACCTACCGTATCCAGCGGCTCCGACTCCCTCAGTCCAGGTACCTGTTGCTGAGGCTATGCAGGCCATCAAAGAAATCGTTCAGAAAGAACAATCTGAACTAAAGAAAAGATAAACATGGGCGGCGTTCTCAAAGATCGAACAGGGGAGAGACACGGACGGTTAGTTGTTGTCCGACTCGCGCAAATCAACCCTGTCAAATGGGAATGTCTTTGTGACTGTGGTGTAACGCAAATCCTTTGGGCGGAGGCTCTTTGTAAAAAATCCACTCAAAGTTGTGGATGTCTTCAAAGAGAAATAGCGGTCGAAAACAACCGCGTTCGAGGAATGGGTAGAAATTGGAAAATGCATCCGAGCGATGAATCTTGTAAAGGCTAATCGCCGTGCGCTGGGAGCGAGAGCTTAATGGCAGACACACAGAAACCCGCAAGTGGCATAGTTCCCAAGGGCACCCAGGTGAAGTCGGGTCAGAAGCTCTTGACGCGTTCGCGGGTCAATACCACAGTGACAAAGACCACGAACGCTCGCAAGCCTGCAACTAACGGCAGCAAGCGGGAGTATGGTTCTGCTGGACGCTACACTACATTTAGTGGTGGCAAAATTGCTGACGACACAGTTGCCACTAGAATCCAAGCCATCCGCGCCCAAGCCACTGGCGGTAAGCTCGCGCCCAATCAGGGCATGGGCCTGTACGAGCGCATCAAGACAGGTGCTCTCTTCGCAGACGGCGGCTTAGGAACGGCGGACATCGCCGACTCCCAGAACATCGGATACTACAGCTTTGAGTTCCCGGTCGACGCACTGGAAATGCCGTCGTCCCGCGCTGAGGAACTCCGGTTCTTCCGCTTGGCATATGACCGTGACCCCATCGTAGGTCGTGCCATCGACTTGCACACGGAAGTTCCTCTCTCCAAATTGGTTCTCGAGAAGCCCAAGTGCTCTAACGAAGAGTTCGCTGACTACATTTTTGACTTCTATCAGGGCATGATGAACGACACTAAGTTGTTCATGTCGTTGTTGGAAGGTGTCCGCGAATACTGGACCATCGGTGAGACGTTCTTCTTTGTGGAAGAGACCGAAGACGTTGATCCTTGCAACGAAGCCAAGAAGCAACTGGAGAAGGGTCAGAAGGGTTCTCAGACGCAACCCGGTAAGGAAGCAGAGAACTCCCAGTTGAATGACGGCGTCCTGGATTATCTCCGTCCGGAGAAGCAGTCTGCCTGGGCTAAGAAGCGTTCCGCTGTGGTCAACGAGTTGAAGAAGGCAGGCATCAAGTTTGCCTTTGACGAAGACCCGTCCGGCGTCATCAAAGAAATCAAAGCCAAGAAGGCTGCATTTGTCAAGAAGTTCACCAAGTTTGGTAAGCTCATTGCTCGTCCCGGCGCGGAAGACAACTATCCGCTGACCATGACGGCAGTGGTAAAACTCGCCCAGCCTCCAGTCCCTGCAACCCCGGCTGGTGAACCTGCCGTTGATCCGGCCATGGATGTTCCAGCCGCTGATGCAGAAACACCTGTTGACCCCGGCGCTCCACAGGGTGATACGGCGTTGGGAGATATTGCAGGTGCAGGAGATGCGGGCGGCGGAGGCGGCGCTCCAATGGGCGGCGGTGGGGGCGGTGGAGCACCGATTCCAGTGAGCACAAGTGCTGACCAGGGTAGTGAAGTGAAGGATGCTATCGCCAAGGGTGAGAGCGTAGCGGCGGCGCGTGAGTTAATGGAGATGAACCATTACCTCAAGCTGTTGGATCGTAAGAAGGAAATGCTGGAAGAGTTGCAGGAAATCCGCGAAAAGAAGAAGGAAGAGCTGGAGTTGTTCGGTCACATTTGCAACCACGACTATCGTGGTTTCTTCCGCGTGCAGATTCTGCCTCCGGAACAGATCGAGATCACCAACGAAGGCACTTTGATCGACGGGCCGACCATCTACTACAAACCGCCCGAGGATCAGAAACAAGCCTACTTGGAAGACCCAGACGTGCCATCCGAAGTGAAGGACATGATTCAACAGGAAGGTAAGATTCCGCTGAATCAGGATCCGTTCAAGGGCAGCTACGTCATCCACTTCGCTCGCAAGAAGAGCGGCTACGAATTGCACGGACGCTCCATCCTTCAGCGTTGCTTGCGCACAGTCATCTATCGTGAGAAGCTGCGCCAGGTGCAGTCTACGATCGCGTCCCGCAACATGACGCCGAAGACTTTGGTGGTGGCTCCAGAAATTCCGATATCTGAGGTTACGACCCTGCGCGCCCACATCGACGAGGCGAAAGCAGACCCGGATTACTCCGTTGTTGTGAACTACGAATGCCAGTGGAACGAGATTGGTTCCGAAGGCCGCTTGCTTGTTCTGGACGGCGAATGGCAGCACACCAACTCTGACTTGGCCATTGGACTGGGCTTCTCCCCCGAAATCCTTATCGGTGAGGGCATGTACAGCGGCAACCGTATTCAGTTGGAAATGATGAACACCGTCTATACCCAGTTCCGTGATTTGATCACGGGCATTGTGGAAGACCAGATGTTCAAGCCCATCGCGATGAAAAAGGGCTTCTATGAGATGGACAAGTACGGTCGTCCACGGTGGATCGTTCCCAAAGTCACGTTCAGCCGTATGGCGCTGCGCGACAGCGGTGACTTGTACGACATGCTCTTCAATCTGTATAGCAAGGGATCGCTGCCAATCGACATCATTCTCGAGTTCCTGAACATCGACGCCGAAGATTGCAAGCGCAAGTTGGAAGATAACTTGTTCACAGTCAACGACTCCAAGTTCAACGAGGCTCTGTCTGCCATCTACAACGGCATGGGCGAATGGCTCATGGCGAAGACCGACTTGGGCAAGCGCGTTGCTGAAGGGATGACGCTGAACGAAGTTGATAATGGCGCTGAGGAAGGCCCAGAAGGAAGCGGAGAAGGTATGTGATGAATGTATGCGCGAAGTTCAGAAGCTCGCAAACCATTTCCGGTGGCATGTCCAAAGAAGCGTGAAGAATCCCGCTTGTGCACTTTGTGTGGTGGCCTAATGCTTACAGTCTTGGATTCGCAGTCGTGGGCGAAAGAGTTAGTTACAGGAAATGGTGCGTTTGTGCAACAGGTGAACGGCACCTTATTTGTTGTTAGCAATCTCCGTCCTTTTACAAACGACTTTGTCATCCTGAAGTCAGATCCCGTGCCCGCGCCGGGACCAGGAAGTTCCTTCTCTCAGGTAGCAAGCTACCATTTTCCAAACGCCAGCATTGATTTTGATCCGGTTGTGGCCTATGATGCCAACGCCGGACTGATACACATCGTCGGCACCCGCAACAATCCCGTGGATGCCACCCTCTCAGACCTGGTGAAGTTCACCTTTGATACGGGGAGTAACGCTCTGACCGGGCCGGTGGTGCTGGTCACAGGATCTAGGGTACGTGATGCCTATGATGTCTGTGTACTGGACTCAATTTCTGCTCCATGGACCGTTATGGTTGCGGTTGCAGTTGACGAACCAACTTCCTACGATCCGAATGGCGTGAACTTTACCCCCACTCCGGGCATGAACTTGGTCGCCTTTGAACTGGACGAAAGCGACACAGTTGGCCAAATTGCAGAACTGGTAACCTCCCCGTCTCGTGCCGGGAACACTTTCAGCTCCGTTTCGTTGGTCTCGCCCGATGGCGTGTCGGTGGAATTGTATTACGAATACCATCCAAAACTGCTCACTTTCAACGACCAACTTTTCACCATCGCCCAATTCAATCGCGATGTCCTTGGAGATTGGGGTTCCTCGGTTGATGTAACGAATTTCCAAGGCCGGTTCACCGATGATCGTCTCACGGTTCTCGCTGATGGGAACACGCGCTGGCTCAGTCAGGTTTACTTCAACCAGCTATCCTATCCGCGTGTGGGATTAGTAGGCAATTCGGTGTTCGGTTATTTTGATTCAGCCGTCTGGACATTCCACACGGTACCCGGCTCCGTACTTGGGGGATCGATCATTCAATCTGCATTGTCTCTTGATGCCGCTCATGATATGAGCGTAGTTTACTTGTTGGAACCCTTCGACTCGCCTGCTACCGCTTGGCCGCTACGCATAGCAACCTTGGACACAACGCTGCGGTTCACGGATGTCCCTGGCTATTACAACACAGAGAACTTCACTTGGATACGTGGAACCAAATCCTTCGTGGATCCCACGTCTCGGTGGGCAATAACCGGAGAACGACTGCCCACAACCTACCCGACTGACCCGATTCTTCCAGTCTATTTCTCATTGTTCAATGTACCCCCGGTGGTGTCTATGACACCCACCAGCGCCACGGTCTATCGCGGCGGCGCGGGATACAACATTGGAGCTGGACTGGTTTCAGGGGATCTATCCTTGGACGCCAGCGCAACCTTCGATACGGATCAAAATGCTCTTCAATTCATTTGGTCTGTGAGTGATGTAGATTCGAACATCACGTTAACGCCCAATGGTCCCTCGTCATCCTCGCACGCGACGCTTGACGTATCCCGCGCCGTGGGCGGCGCATCCCTAACCTTCCGCGTGGGTGTAGCGGTTGTTGATCTAGCAACCGATTTGACCCCGATCCATCCATCGATGAACGTCACTAGTGTGGAAGTTGTCGGTAGCGTTCTGACGGTAGTGGCTGCGAATAGTCTGGCCAACGGCGAACAGGTGATGCTCTACGGTTTGGGTCTACCGGACTTCGATGACCGCGTTGTAACCGTGGATACGTCCAATGGTTCTCAATTCACGGTCAACCCGTACACGACTCCTAACACTTTCCCACTGACAGCGGTAACAGGCTTCGCAATAGCCCAGTTCCAATTCAAGTCTTGTGACATTACGGTACCGGTCAACGACGCCCCGGTAATTTCTTGGACGCCTTTATCGACACAGGCACGGGGTGCGACAGTCACTTTGGTTCCGGTTATCACACACGCAGCTGACGTAGACGATCTCACGACCTACAGCTGGGTCCAGCTAACCGGCTCTTCGATGACGTTCCTAGGCGGGACGGCCCAAGCAACGTTGCAATTCAAGGCATTAGGAACCGACGTACATGGCGAGACATTGACGTTTAGCTTGACGGTTAATGACGGAGTCAATCCGCCCGTCACCAATTCCAGTTTTTCGATCACCGTCGCTCCTTATGTTACTGATTGGACTACACTAGACACACTCGCCCTGAACCGCGCTGTCTGGCCGGGGACAATCGCTCAGCGCAACACTCCACTGTCCTGGGGAAGTTTGATGCCTTCGGCGATGCTCACTGACTTGGAAAGCGTGAAACGCACGTCCGTCCTAGACGGCAGCGACCGTTACCTGCTGTTCTCCACATATTCTGTCCTTGTGTATGGCGGCATCAATCCGTTTCTATTCCTGCTGCGAAAGCTGCTAACCCCGGCCAAGACGGCAATCATGGACTGCGTGCATACAGAACAGGATTACACGCTGGTTCTTGACGACCAGAATATGTTATTCCGCTACAGTACTGCTCCGTTGATCACCACGGATAACCCCGATACAACGATTGTTCTGACTACAATTTCATCGTTTGCCTTCAATAAGATCTTCACCACGCCCGCGTTTGCTGACCAGCGTATTCTCGTTCTGTCAGGACCAGATGGTCTCCTGCTACTCCAGGTCGTAAGCTCAACTCTTCAGGTGCTGGCTTCGTTTGAATTGAGCACGGAGAACGGTTTCATCTACGGCTCAAACAATGTACAATTCGTCCGCACCAACAACGTGGAGTCACTCCGTGAAGGTAAGGTGCTCATCGGTTCCATTGTTCCGGACGTTGCACACATCACTAAGATGCGGCTCGTGAGTAACGATCTCCTGGTCACGGCGGCCAACGACTTCAAGGTTGGTACCAAGATTCAGTTCTCCGGAACATTCAGCGGCGGTCTGGTGGATATTGACAAAAACGCTACTGTTCTTGGCCGTGACTTAGTTGTCACACAAGCCAACGCAACTTCGTTCCAATGCAGTGTCCTACACGCGGACGCGGGTACCGGACCGAATTACACAGAGACGGGCACCGCAACCGCAACTAACCAGGGCACGACATACGAGACGTTAGTCAGCCTGGCAAACAATCAGATCACCGGCACGTGGGACGCTTCCAAAACTCGTAACCAGTACGTGGAGACGGGTGAAATCCTGTTCGAATTGGAATCCTCTTATGTGGGCCGTCCTCAGGCTCCGACTAACGTTGTTCTTTCTGCCGTGGGTACGACAGTCACAATCACCTGGGTGCAGGAGAGACCAGACCTAGTCTCTTCCTACAACGTCGAGTTCAGCACCAATGGTGGAACCACTTACAGCTTGTTGCAACGTATCAACTCCGGCGCGGTGCAGCAATTAGTTGCTGATCTAACCCCAGGTTTGACGTATAAATTCCGTATCCAGGCATTTTCTCAGGATGGTGCGTCCAACTATTCGATCCCAGTGACGATCACGATCTAAGCAGTATCAAATAAGGCATGCTGATAGACAAGTCAGAACTTATCAAGACGCTTCGTACTATCGATAGATTCGATACAAATTCCTCACCTTATGTGGCGGTGGTGTTGATGGATGATATTCCGCCTTCGTTCTACCGCTCCAGTGCATTTGGTTTCATTCAGTCCAAGGAGTTTGGGCTTGACCCAGTAACCAACGTTTCTCTCTCACATCTTAGAGATTGCTTGGGGGTCTTGCGGGAAGACAAAGTAGAGATCAGCACCGATCCAAACGGGATCCTAAAGATCTCCTCTCTGGACAATACCTTCGACTCTGAACTGCGAGTTCATACGGTTACGGCGGCGCAGGCGGCGCTCAAGCGGCACGACATTGGGAACATCACGATCCGATTTGAGCCCAACGTCTTCCTCGGGATAGACACCAGCCCGTTCAAACTCAAGATACCTCCGGTCCTCGCCCTGGGCCGACTGATGCTTGCTACTTCCGACGCTGTTGTGATCTGGGATGGCCCAGACAGCTTGAAGCAGGCGACGTCCCAACCCCGCGAAATGTTTCTAAAGGCCGCTACGGGCAACTCCGCCGTGGAACAAATCCTGCTTACCGAGAACAACTATTGGGGAGTGGTAGCGAATGGTCTGGTCACATTCAGCTATGGGCACACGCTGGGCCGTGAACTCTTTGATGTCTACAACGTTCCTTCTACTGAGCTCGTAAAACTCCCTGCTGATCGTCTGGTCTACGCGCTCCGCGCCGCCGCTGGCTTGGTTGGTGACAAGGATCGAATAGAGATCGATCCTAAGAACGGCGTCACAGCGCGTAATCGTTTCGGTTCGGAGGCGAAATTCAGCCTGGGTCAAGTGGCAGGTTGGAACAAGTTCGGCGTCTTCGGCGGCACAGCGCAGGCAATTGTAGACGCACTTTCCCAGTCAAAGGACGAGGAGGCAGTCCTCTCCTCTGTTCCTATGGTTCACCCCACTATGAGGTTGAGGCGAGGACCTTTCGAGGTCTCGTTCAAAACAATCTGATGCTCGTTTATGGTCCGTCATGGAAATGACAGCTACTTCCACAATGCTCTTCGCAAGTACGGCCCAGATGCTTTCGATCTCTGTGTTGTCACTCACGCTCGCTCGGATGAAGAAGCGGCTGAATTGGAGAAGGTCTTCATCGAACGGTATCGGCCGCTGAGCCCAGTCATGGATACAATTTAACTCTTGGCGGTGACGGCCTTATCCCAACAGAAGCGACTCGAGCCAAACTACGGGCGGCGCGGCGCGGCAAGGCCAGTCCCGCAAAGGGTAAACATTGGCCGGACGAACCGACAGAACGTAAAAGAACACAGTATTACATCCCTGAAGAAATTGGAATACGAGCAGCCGAGAGGAAGAAGGATGACGGTCATGCATCGATACAACAATCACATTTGGTTCATAGCATTCCTACTGCTCATTTTCGCCGCCGGATGCAGCGATCCGGACAAGACCGGCACC
>QGNH01000448.1_pt1 | contig 71210 bp, 100 predicted proteins | sample 1735481 | NCBI WGS metagenome assembly QGNH01 (sample SAMN09239004, study PRJNA386568) | Viral metagenome, whole genome shotgun sequencing project.
CAAGCCGGGACAGGTAAGGCAGAGATACCGGGAGGTATACCGTGCCCAGAGCGATGGAGGTACCTGCACGAATATGGAGCGGGCACCGCGACCCACGTTGGGGGATATCATGATTGATCCGAAACAGGTCCACGAATTGAAGGCTGCATGGGCCAGACTCAAGGTTTCTTTGGATTCCGAACCCGCAACAAGGGAAGTCCATGCCACCTATGAATCGATGGATCGGGCACTCCAATTACTGAACCCGGAACTTCCTGTTACAGAAAAGGCGGTCGGCCATGAGTGATCCACAGCAAGCCGGGACAGGTAAGGCAGAGATGGAGCAACGCCACGCTGAGTTGATTAAGCGCGGCTGGCTTGCGCGTAACGGTATTTGGCAACCGCAGTACAGTTTTCCACTATGCGATGTGCCGTGGATCGTGCTAGATGATGCCTACAGGGTCCACCTGGAAATGCTTAATTATAGTGCAGCCGAATCCCAGCTACGCACCGCCAACGAGACCATCCTCCAACTGCGGGAAGACATGCACCTTCAGGCTATGTCAATACCGCAGGTTGCCCAGCTACAGACCACCATCAGCACCTTGACCCGGGAGCGGGATGAGGCTATTGCAGCACTCGGCGAGATGTCTAAGACCTGCTTTCCGCACAATCACGCGGCGAACCTGCCCCAGGAGAAGCCATGAGCGACGAAATCAAGGATAGCTGCACGCATGGCGAAGAAAGCTGGTATTGCGTCATTTGCCGTGACGACTACGTTGAGGGTCTTCAGGCACAGGTTGCCCAGCTACAGACCACCGTGGGCCAGATCCGCGCTATAGCTATTGAACGTCCGGCTGTGGGCTACAAGGACGGTAAGCATTATTCAGCACTTGATGAGATCGCAGCTTTGGCCACCTGTCCCGCACCAAAGGAGAAGAAATGACTGAGCCGGCCAAAACAACCGCAGTGGATGATGCCCGGAAGCCTGCGCCGGAGGTGAGATACAACATGGACGCGATAAACAATGGCTTTCCTGAACTCGCAACTGAACAACCGGATGTTCCCGCCAGACACCTGATGGACTACACCTATCTTTACCCTGCGGGCCACACTAGCCGAGGTTTGATTGAGGAAATCGGGTCAGCCGAGGCACGCATAGCCGAGCTAGAGGCCCAGCTACGCCAAGAGCGGGAAGAGCTTGAGGCGCAGGTTGCCCAGCTGCAGGCCACCATAAGCCAATTGCGGGAAGAGCGAGACCATAATGCAGATATGTTACTCGCCAAGCAAAAAGACTGGTATCAACAGGCGGCCACCATCAGCACTCTAACCAGAGAGCGCGACGAGGCTATTGCAGCAGCCCGCGTGATGTCAGGGAAGATCGATGCCTACTGTGCAGGTGACGAGCTGCTGCAGGCCACCATAAGCCAGCTGCGGGAGCACATCGCTAATCTCCTTGGACTGACGCAAGCTCCACTGGAGAACATCACCGATTACACCGTATTTGGGGACGCATCCCCAAGGGGGATAAGAATGACGCAGACTGAAGCACCGAAGATACCTGCACGTTGGCAGAAGACTTACGAGAGGTGGGAGGGTGGCAGGTTTGCGATCGAAGAAATCGCATTTCTTGAGGCCGCACTGACTGCCATCAAGAAGTCCGACAACTGGCTATCAGCCTGGACTATAGCAGATGAGGCCATCAAGAAGGTGGAGGGGGACCAATGACCAGAGCAAGCTTTATCGCTGCCGTGTTTACGCTTCTGCCAGCCGCTATGTGCGGTGCCGGTACAGAGCCTAAGAAGTTCTATATCACAGGACTCGCCCATACTGAGACGCAGAACGACTGCACGATACCGCCGATCGAAGTCTATGCAGCTGACCGATACGGCGCGGCGATAGAAATGCTTAAGCATGCCACCGTATGGACAGAAGAGGAGTGGAAGGATGTTCTGGCAACCGGCGGCTCGATGTTTGGAAGTGGTGAGTGCAAATGAACCGACGCGAATTTGCCAAGCTCTCGGCCCTCTCCCTCGCCGCCACAGCGCTGCCTGCACGCGCACAGACGGTGAGCGGGACGATGATCCCGGTATTGAAACGGGGTTTCGACAACAGCAATTCTGGCTGCAATCTTTTAGAGACTACGTTGACGCAGGCGAACGTCGCCGCGCAGGGGATCAAGCTTATCGGCCGCATGGGCATGCAAGGCGATTTGCGAGGCTGCGAGGCGCAGCCGCTCATCGTTCCGAGTGTGGCGTGCGGGGATGGCCTTACGCGGGATCTCGTAATTCTCTGCTCCATGAATAATACCGTCTGGGCATTCGACCCCAACAGCTTCGATCCCACCACGCAAACGTTCGACCTGATCTGGGAAGTGAAGATAGCCACGCCAGTCAGAGGATCAAGCGCGATTGATTCCTACAACATAAACGAGTTTTGGGGCATACTCTCGACGCCTGTCATCGACATGGACACCAAGCGTATTTATCTGGTGGCGTGGTCCTCTGTCGACGGCTCGCAAGCCAAGGCTGCGCATTTTGTCTACGTACTTAACCTCGGAGATGGGAGTTGGGTCTGCAATCCAGTGCCTCTGTCCGCACTCAAATCGAATGGGGAGACATACTCCAGCATGTTGCGCAAGCAGCGCGGCTCACTGCTGATGACGAACGTTGGAGGCGTGAAAACCGTCTTCATTCCAGCAAGCACGGTCAATGAATTCTCCGCGGGCGCCACTGGCTGGGTCATCGCCTTCGATGTGGCAACGAACACGGTCACGGCTGCGCTAGCCACGTCTGCCGGGCAAGGCGCGGGCATCTGGAATAGCGGCGCATCGATGATCGCGGATGCTGCTGGGTACATCTACGCTTCCACCGGAAACGGCGGGTTCGATGGCATACAGAACTTTGGAGAGAGCATTATCAAGCTGCAATACACGCATTCTCCAGCCTCACTGGCAATTGTTGATCGATGGTCGCCATTTACCGATAAAGGCCGCGTGGAAACGCCAGAGCAGGAGGACGAGGGCTGGTATGACGCAGATGTGGGCTCTTCCGGGCTATTGCTTGTACCGCAGTACAACAGCATCGTAGCTGCAGGAAAAGACAGCATCGGATTTGTCTCGAACACGCGGAACCTGGGCGAGACAACGCTCGCGAGTTTCATCAATGCGCCCGCCAACTATGGCAAGCTTCGATCGGCACCTCTTTGGCTGGGATACTATCCGGGCAACGGTGTCAACGCCGCACCGCAAGATTCAAGCAACTTGGACTTTCAGTACCAGGGCAATGCGCACGAAATGCATTCGACTCCAGTCTCGTATCAAAGAGCAGATGGAACAGTGATCGTGTTCGTGTGGGCCAGCAACTCCCAGCTCCGGGCTTGGTCGCTATCGTCGGCTGGGCAGCTCACGTTTCTGGCTCAGGGTAACGAAACAGCCTCCGCCAATCAGCCGGGCGATCCGGGCGGCTTTATGTGCATCTCCAGCAACGGCTCGAAGACGGGCACACCGCTGCTTTTCGCGTGTATCCCTCTAGGCGACGCCGGGTCAGGAATCGGCGGCGGCCGATTTCTCGTTTACAATGCTGAGGCTTTTGCGAACGGTGTAATCAAGCTGCTCTGGGATTCTGCCGCTTGGGGCATTAACTACTCGCACAACAAGTACTGCCCGCCAGTGGTGAGCAACGGCAAGGTTCTAGTCGGGACGTATGACGATCAGGTTTTAGTGTTCGCGCTCGCCTAAGGAGCAAACCATGAAGCACTTTCTGCCTTTGGCTCTCATCTTCGCTACCGGTTGCTCCAGCATGCAGGTCAGCCCCAAGCTGGTATCCAAGGATCTGGAGCACGATCCTGTCGTCGCCTTTGTTGGCGACCCTATACTGACTGCCTGGATCTCTCAGCAGGATAACCCGCTATGGTTCAACTTCGGGTCACCCCCGGGCGTCACGGCTGAGACCTCGACAAGCGTTCTAGCCCGGTTCCCTGCTGCCTTAGCTGGGCATCCCGATGTCGTGGTAATCCTCGTCGGCACTTACGACATCGATCCCGGCTGGAGTCCATATTGCGACCCGGGAGGAATCAACACTTGCGGCAACCTGCAGCAGATGATTGCACTCGCTCACACTGCCGGCGCCAAGGTGGTCCTGTGCGATCTGCCGATTACCCTGGATATAGGAGCGGGAATAGCCCTGTACGATGCTGATCCCGCGCTGCAGGGAGGGGAAGCCGTCTTTGACGATAACCTTGACCTGTTCTATACCTTCGGCACGTGGGGCGAAGACGCCTTCGTTGATCTGGCTTCTGCTCTCGTGCCGCTAGCCTGGACTTCAAATGGTGTTTTGCCGAACGCATTAGGTGCCGCAACCATGAGCGCTGCTGTTGAAGCCGTGATGCCTAAAGTGGGAGGCGAGAAGTGATGCCGTTTCGCATGAGATGGTTCGCGTTTTGGTATGGATTCTTTCACCCCTTCAATACGAACGAGGGCCGAGAAAGAGCGGCTAGGGAGATTTATGAGCAGTATAAACACTTAATCGGTACCGAGAGGAGGTGAACAAAAATGCAATCACTAAAAACGTGGAGCCTAAAAGAAAAGCTAGCACTGATACCGCTGTTTCTGGCACTGTTCCTCTCCGCGGTATATGTCCTAGAGGAACGATCCCCGGAACAGACACAGGTCCAATCAAGGCCGGAATTGAGTATAGCCCTGAAGACCTCACCCGCTGCTATCCCTTCAACCGAGGCTCCATTTGATCCCCGCAGCTAGATCGCGCCGTATGGCTGGGGGCAGGAGATGAAACGGCGCAATCTAAAAGCGAAAAGTGAGGTGATCGCCATGCCAAAATCGACCTTTCCGACGGCACTACCAAGATGTTCTACGTATACCCTTACAGCGTTGCTTGCGCTGACACTGGTATCAGCAGTTGCCCAATCGGGACAGTCCGAACCGCGCAGACCAATAGCCGTAAGTCTGGCGGCAAGTGGGCCCACGGCCAGCAAGTGCTCGCGGTTGCTCTCGGACCGTGTCACGCTTGAGCAGATGAAAGCACGGTTCACTAACCAGCAAATCGCTGATCGCATGCGAAATCTAGGCGACTGCATTGCCAAACTGCCACAAGATACTGCGGCAAACGAACTCTACCTTCTCGAAAAGTCAGTAGATTTTCACAACGCGATGGCCGCACTACTTAGCCGGGCACTCGATTACATGAATGAGAACGGCACGAAGGACAGCTTTTTAGCCGCACCACTGAAATAGAAAGGAACTACCATGGACACACAGCAAATCATTCATTCACTCGAAACCGAAATCACCAACCTGCAGAAGGCCAGAAGTATACTCACTGCAGAGAAACCACGCCGCTACAGCATATCCCCTGCCGGCCGCAAGCGCATCGCTGCTGCACAGAAAGCACGCTGGGCCAAAACAAAAGCTGCATAAACCGAATCGGGGAGTTGGTTAGCGCCTTCTCCCCATTCCAAGCCGTCTGCCGCCTAACCGCAAGGGCTCCTCGCCCTGATCGAATTTGTCAGCGGCCTCCTGATAGCGTATCGCTGAGCTTGTCATCCCCTCGCGCGTGGTTCTGTCAAAGCCCTCAATGGCCTCCTTCAGCACCAGCTCGCGCGGCTTGTCTGCAGGGTGAATCCACGAATAGACCCCATATCTAACCATGTCCGAGAGGTCATCTTCTGGCTTTCCCTTTTCCTTGAAAATATCCAGATACTTTTCTTTGTCAATCATTCGTGTGCGCAGGGCATCGAACGTTTGCATGCTGTAGTTCGTTAATTCGAATTCGCCATCCCTGAGCATTCTTGAGAGTAGCTGCCATCCTCCGGGGCGGTTATTGGAGGCTCTTTGGCATGACATGCCGAGCGGGTCGAGCACCCTGTCCATCTGGTCAGATACGGCGTGGCCTCCGGTTCCTTGGCGAAGATCATACGACGGGTTAAAATTTGCCGGGTCCAAAAATATGGCTACTATGGAGCGCTGCCGCTCATCGCCATGGGGAACAATGAAGCCTTCGATCACCATACGGATGAAATCGTCTACCGGGGTCATGGGGACGCAAATCTCCCCTATTTGCCGGATTCTTCCATTGGGCCAAGGTGCTTGGATTACCTCCGTCTTGAGTCCGGTAATACTTATGGTCTTGGCGAGTTCCGGAGGACTCCGAACAAATAGGCCGGCCGCTGCATAAGATTGGCCCATTCCGTAGTCGATCGCCAAAAAGTGACTATGCCATGGCTGAATATCGCACTCTTCAATCCTGCGAATCATGTCTCGGTTGAGGAAAGGAAAGTATGCGCCCTCGAGGGTATCCCAGCATCCTTTGGCCATGGCTTCCGCATAGGCGGAGGACATCTGGTTGAGATTTTTTATGTAGTCATCTCCGAGCAGTTTATGGTCGGAGAGTTTCCCTGGAATAAAGGCGACCGATAGCGGGATCTTCACGCCATCCGAAGGCCACTTGCGGTCATAGTAAAGCTTGCCCGGAACGCATGACTTCTCCGGCTGATGGACTGGGCAGTAATTATGTAGAAATAGCTTCATGTGCCAATCTGCACCAACGCCCCCCGGATTAGAGGCCAGTCGCACTCGTTTTCTAATGGTCGGATCTGTGGCTCGTAAACGGCTGATCGCATTGCGTACCTGGAATTCAGTGTGTCGAGTGGATTCATCGAAGGCGATGAAGGTCAGTTCTAGCCCAAGCAGCTTCCACACGTCATCGTCACTTCCCATATAGCCGAACCTGATTGCCGCGCCTGTGGGCGGAGACTCTCCTGGGAAACGCGGGAATGTCCAAGTATATGTAGAACCGTTGTATTTTCCGCCCAGGGGCGTGTAGAGGCGGCGGCACTTTCGGATAATGTCCTTCATCTCAACGTAAGATGAGCGAAAGATCATGGCGTTCAGGTTAGGGTTGCTTATCTCCTGACACGCATCCATCAAAATTGTTTCAGTCTTCAGGCTCCCCGCAGATCCCCCGAAAAACAGCAGCTCCGCCGGAGAATCTAATGCCGCCTTCTGGGCGTCAGTTTCAGGATGCCACCTGTATCTTTCGCTCATTTACTGCGGTTTCCGCATCCACTCGGCCTGGTAAACGTCGGGTCGGGTTGTGCTGTTCTGCAAATCATCGACCTGGCCACCCAAGGGAGCCTTGGCAACCCCATATAGTTCCATCAGCGCTCGCGTAGCCTGCAGCCTGCAGAGCTCGCTGGTCGAGTGGTCAGCAAGCTTAAGAAACCGCTCGGCCGCATCCTCAAACCTGAAGATGATTGGCAACTTCGCCACTGCTTGCTTGGCCTCCTTCTGCATGCGCGACTCGATCGCTTTGTCCTGGGCGGCAGAGAGCTTTGCTCTGTATTCGATCATCTCCGGCCACTTGCTTCTACGTTCAATGGTCCTTAGGGCAAGGCCGAATTTTACAGCCATCTTGCGATAGCTCAGCCCTTCGTTGAACAGCTGAGCCATTTCCATGTCTTCTGGCTTGAGTATGTGTTTCATTCGTGGTGCCCCTTTTATTAGAGAGTTTTTAGAACTGGTTTGCTCCGGTGACCGTATACTTTATTTGCAGCGGCGGCGTGGAAGGGTTGTAAGCTGCCAATTTTCTCAAGGCTACTACCGAAGAAATCGAAAAGCATCCGCTTCGCCGTCTCTAGGCATCAACAGCCCTGCTACCTCAGCCGTTCCCGCTTAGGGCCATCGGCGGGCGGCGGATCAGACCTTGGAATTGTGTCTCTGGCATTGGGCATCACCTACCTCTCTGGTAACTTCCTTGCATGTGCTACGACCATGACGTGAGGCGCAACCTTCAGTGCAGATTGCCGTACAGTCAGATTGCGGCCGTCATCAGTTCTTACCCGCACCGTGCCCATGTTTTGCACCATGTGCATCACCTTACCCTTGGTGCCGTCAGGTAGGGTTACTGGGCTGCCCTTGGTTAGCTCTTGGGTTTTGCCCGGCTTTTCCTCGGCTTTGGGCTGGGTTGGCTTCCCGGCTTCAGGGGTTGCGGCTGGCTTGGCTTCGGATACACCTTTTCCCAATACTCCGCTAGCTTGCGCATTATTTCCTGAAGTGTCGTTTCCTGTTCCTTGTGCGTTAGATATTCCACTTTGTTCCGCCTTTCGCTTTACTATGGGCAGGCCGGTGTCATAGTCGATCGCCCGAATGCTTCCGAGCGGATGATCCGGGACGGTGGGCTCTTTGTCCCAGCCGTCATAATCAGGCGGCAGCGAATCTGGGTGCAGTCCGGCCGGGGGAGTTACTTTGGATGTTCCCATCTTTTACCTTTCCAGGTGTACACTTGTGGCCATGAAAGCCATTGCGATTCTTGTACTTCTCTTGCCTGCCGTAGCCTATGCCGCCACTGCTCAATGGACAGGAAGGTCTCACTACTCGCCCACCCCGACCTATGCGCCCGGAGTCGCATGCGAGTACCGAGTGTATGGCCGAACCTTTTGGAGCACTTTCGCGGGGAGTACGTGCCCAGCGACGATTGAAGTTCAGTAATGTTTGCGCTGTTCTGCATCGCAGCCCTCGCCCTGGTGACGGTTCTGCTGTTCGCCACCGGTCAGATCGTCTTGGGCGCAATCGCTGGTCTGCTGTGCGTCGTGGGCGTATTTGCCGCGCTCGGCCTGATGGACAAGGTTTTCTTCCCTCAATAGCCTACTGCGGAACCCACCAGCCGCTCTTTGGGTCTAGAGCGTAGGCTTTGCCGCCGCTGTACCTGGTCAGCCCCTTGGGTACATTTGGCGAGCTGAACGTCCCAGCGGTCGGTTCTGTGGTTTGCGTGAATTGCCCGCCCGCCTGAACCGCCCCTGCGCGCGCCGTTGACGCCTGTCCTGCGCGCTGTGCGGCGGCATCCTGTGCGGTCGTCTGTAGATCATGGGCGTGTAGAACCTCCTGCTGCGCAGCAGAGAGAGCTTGGGCGTTATTTTGCCCCCTGATTCCCGAAGCCTGCTGTCCGCGCTGAGCGGCTGCTGCCTGCGCATCTTGTCCAAGTCCCACGCCATGCGCAACCTCCTGCTGTGCTGCCGCTTGGTTGGCCGCTGCGGTATTTGCCGCTTGGATACGAAACCCGGTGACGTTCTGCCGCATATCAGCAATCGGCGACATGGCGGGCTTGAACTGCTGCAATGCGCTCTGCACGCCGCGGTCTGCAATAGCATCCCGGCCGCCAACCACGTTCTCGAGCACGCTTTGAATCAGGCCTTCCTTGGTCAGCGGGATGGGACCCCCCACGCCTACCCGCCTGCGTGCCGCGTCCGTCTTGCTGGCTATGTCATAGGATTGGCCATAGTCCGTACGCAGCTTTTTAACGGCATCCGGCGTCATACCGGTGTCATTGGCCAGCTCGTTGTATAGGGTCGACCGCAGCGCGCCCGCCTCGTTGTCCAATCCCATCCGCTCCAGCGCAGTCATGGTGGCCCCGGAATTGATGTTGTTGTAGGCTGGCTTGGTCAGCTTGTTGATTGCGCTCAGCCGGTCATCGATCTGGCCAAGGGTCGCCTTGCCGTTGCCGTTGCTCTCCCCTTGATATCCGGTGCCCTCAATTGAGACTGGCCGGTCAGCGCTGGGACCAAGTACATGCTGGTCGTAGAAGTCGTTCAGTTCTTGGGCGTGACCGAGGGCTGCTTTGGCTAGTTCCCAGCGGGTGTTGAGTGGGTTGCTGGTGCGCGCCGCGTAATCCTTGATCCCGGGCGTCTGGTTGGCCAGCGAATCCTCAAGCCCTTCTGGGATTCCACCAGGGGGATTGATAGCCTTTGCCAAGCCCGCAGCCGCCTGTTGCGGTGCGGGGACCACACCCTCTGAGGTTGCGGGGCGGATGAACTGCTTGGCCCTCCCTGCGACATCACCGGCAGCCGCCACGGCCGGCTTGGCCGCTTCCACGAGCTTGCTGCCCGCATACGCTCCCAGCGCATCCCCAGCGACGTTCTCAGCTGCCAAGGGGAGATCCATCTTTGCCGTGTTCTGAAATTCTCCTACCCGGCTGGCCACAGCATTGGCGGCATCTGATGCCATCCCCATGGGGGTGGTTTTCATCAGGGTATCGAGTGGGTGCTGTCCGGCATCAGATAGCGCTTGTGCCGCTTGCGGTATCGCCTGCCCGACAACATTCAGGGCACGGCCGCCGACATTGTGGATGGCTGTCGCGGCCTGTCCGATTACGCCCGGTCGCGTGCCTGTCGCTTCCGGTTGGGTGAGTGCATTCCAGCCCATCTTGGCATAGTCCATCATTCCCATGTTTGGAGGACTCTGGACCGGGCTAGCTGGTTGCGGTATGGCGGGCTGTACGGTCCCTGAGTCCTCGTCAACGGGCGTGCCCCATGCCGCGGGTGCCGCAGTGCTTTGCTCGTCGACCGGTACGCCCCAGCCTCCCACTACTTGCCTCCTGCGGGCTGCACATCATACTTCCAGCCGGCCGGCAGAGGTTTAGCGCCCTCTTTCGGGGAAGCGTGCAGCTTACCGCCTGGGTCGCGCGCGTAAAGCATGGTCGGATCTCTCTGAGGCACCGCTTGGGCCGCCACATTGCTACCCACGGTTTTCATTGTTCCGGCCTTGGCGAATACACCAGTAGCGCCCAGCACTTCACCCATGGCTGCCTTAGCCGCGGCGGGGTTATCGCGGAACGAGCCAAGTGCCGAGTCAATTTGCTGGATGACTTCTTTTGAGTGTGACCCGAACATCGCCGCAGCGTGCTCGCCGGCGATCGCTTTAGCAGTAGCGAACCGTTGGGCATCAGGATCTTGAGAACCTATCCATTTCTGGAATTGCTGACTCTGCCCATATCCGGGACCAAAGTATTCCGGATGCTTCTCGGCGATCGCCTGCATAGTGCCGATTTCTTTCCTAGCGCTTGTTGCCAGATCGCCCTTCCCGCGCTCTGCCCCGGTAGGCCTGACGTTTGATTGGAAGTGGGAACCGACCGGCTGACCCTGATCGGTGAGCATCGCTCCCGGCAGCGCCTGCCCGTTGACCGTGCCAAATGCTCCCGCCTGGGCATTGATCATCTGCGCCTGAGCGCGGACCATGGCGGCAGAGTGGCCGTCCTCTGCCGCGCGAAGTTTAGCTATGACCATTCTGCCAGCGGGCGTGCTGGGATCTGCATTCGCGGCGTCTGCCTTCGCCTTGTTGAGTACCTGCTGCGTCTGGCGTACATCCGCGAGCGATTGCGCATTCTTTGCGGCTACCGAATCCGGATCATCCTGCTTGTCTATCTGGCCTTGGTTTTGGACCGTACGCTGGTTGAGCCTACCGATGTCGCTGGGCCGCATAATGCTGCCTTCGAGACCTGGGGTCCCAGCCTGCACGGCCTCCTGCGCGGTTACCGGCCGCGGGGTGTCCGCCCCAGCCATAGCGGTCTCTTTGGCTGCCGTCGCTGCGCGCTGGGCGGTTTGCTGCTGAATATCCTGCTGTTGCGCCGCAACCGTCTGTTGCGCCTGGTCATTGCCGACAATCTGCTGCTGGCGTCCGATCAGCTGCTGATTGTGAAGCGTGGTGCCTGGAATTGCGGCCGCAACACCTGGGGCAAGGATGGAACCAGCGACATCAGCCGTCCGCGCCAAACCTCGCAAGAATGGGTTCTGAATCTGACTCACGCCGCTACCGGAATTAGTGAGTTGCGCCAACCTGCTTTGGGCGGTATCCAGCGCAGAGGGTCCCTGCACCTGAGTAGGCGCTGCAGGTGAAACGGGCTGAGGTCCTGCAACACTACTACCAGCAGGCCGCAGAGAAGCGCTTGGGTCAGGGTTTCGCGGATCGGTGCTTACTGGCGACTGAGAAGCGGCGTACATTGCTGGACCGGGCCCGGAGCTATACGACCGCAACCGCTGCGCTTGCTGGGCAGCTAAAGGCACGCCAGGTTGATATGGGGCTGGCGTCACGGCGGGCGGCAGACCCATGTTGGTCGGACTAACTGCAGGTTGAACCTGCTGAACACCGAAGCGACCAGTGTTTGCAGGCTGAACTGCGGTGCGCGCCGCTATTGGCGCAGGCTGCACCGGGTTTACGATGCTGTTGACGTCGCCGCCATTTGGGGGGTTAGACACGCCCGTAGCAAGGCCTCCAATGGGTGACTGCTGCGGGGTGTTGTACGCTTGCCGGCCGGATGCGGTGTCCATGTTTTTGGCGACCGCCTGCGATGGGGCTGCAGCAAGGGTTCCGGTCAATGGCGTCGACACACCTGGCTGATGCGCGGGCGGGCTGTCGGGTGGCGGGCCGACCAATTGTGCTGCACTCGATGGGCTCATGATCTTGGCAAGCATAGCTCTGGGGTCGTCGTCGCTCGAGCTCAGTGCCTGGTATGTCGGGTCTGTAATGCTGTAGCCGCCCATTTATCCCTGCCCTCCAGAACCACCCTTAGCCTGACCCAAGGCGCCTGCGAACGAGTTGCCTAAGGTATCCCAGAATCCTGGTTGCGTGGATGCAGACTGCTGTGTTCCCAGCGCACTACTCGCTTGGCCGCCCGCAGTTCCATATAAGCCAGATTCAGCACTGATCGGCGTGGATGTAGCACCAAGCGCGGTCTGGTTGTACCCGGCTTCGCTGCTGATGCGATTCTGGTTGGAACTGGCAAGAGCACTGGATAGGTCACGAGTGTCCGCCTGCGCCCCACTCGCTGCGGTGGCCGCATTGGCTGCGCTGTTCATCCCGGTCCGTTTAGCCTGGCTTTGAAGCGAGCCCGCGAGCGAGTTGGCGCCGGCGTCGGAGGCGTTGGCCAGCTGGGGATTAATGGTACTCGAATATTCACCACCGGCCGTGTACGGATTACCGGAGACAAACTTGTTCAGCTGGTTCTGATAGTTCCCGATGTCGCTCTGCGTGTTGCCGTATGCAGACTGAGCGTTGCCAAAGTTGGTTGCATTCTGGCTCGAAGCGGTGTTGACAACGCTGGATTCCTGCCCACGGCTCATGGTTTCTCCCTTAAATCGCGCGTAAAGTGCGCCAACTCCTGATCAACGCAGGTAAATCCGGCACGTCGAAGCGGTTTCTGAATCATCTTTTTCAACTTTCGCGGAACGTAGGTTTCTAGCCACCGATAGCCCATAAGCTTTAATACGTAACAAAGCCCGTCACTCTCGCGCTGAGATAAAGCCGTCGCGCGGGGATCACATCCAACAAAGCGGAGTTCGCAGACGGCCTCACAGTAAAAGCACTGCCGAATTACGCCGACATCGTCCACGCCGACAAGAGCAATCGGGATGTTGCGCGCAAACAAAAAAGGCAACTCGTATGAGGTGCCCTGTGCTTGCTGCTGATCTTGATGTAACTGCTGAATCGCTGGTAGGTCTTCCGGGACGGCGGTCCTAAATGAAAGCCTCACTTATGTTCCATGTGGAACATCACTTCACGACAAGCCCGTGCTTCTTGGCATATTCGAGCATGTTCTGCTGCGACGTATTCAGCGCTTCGTTGTGCGTGACAATGGCTGCGGTTGGGTCCAGTTCGCCAAGGTTCGTTTTCGGATGCACGGCCCCGCATGCGGGGCAGGCGTCATGCCCTACCGCGATCTGCAGCAGGTGCTTGTGGCCGCGTTCGTCACGCAGCTCGATCACATGAAAGCCGCTCGCCAGGTCTAGATATTGCTGGTGAAGTTGGTAGCTCATGAGGTTGTGTAGAGCCGTCCGTTGTTGTTACCGGTGGGGCCTCCCCCTCCAGCCACGCCACCACTAATCCCGCCGCTCGCCGTGACGGTCGTGGCTCCCGAATAACTTGCTCCTGGGTTGCCAGCTCCGAGTGCGGTAAGAACGCCAGCCGAAATAGTTGCCGGGCCAACCGTAGCGCCCGTGCCGCCCCCGGTGTCGACGATCGCGAAGGAAAGAGTTCCAGTGATATCGTTCCCACCATTTGTGATGTCATACCCGATGATGTGACCGCTGGTACTGACTGGGGTGATCAGCGGAAGCACGAGGCCAGCGCCATTGGAAATTACAGATGTTGATCCCACGGGGAGCCAAGTATCGGCAAAGGTCTGCGTGAGATCGGATTTCATCTGATAGCGCGATCCGTCCCATGCCACATAAACCGTGCTGCCGTATGTGACATTTAGCAGCGTACCCGCAGGTATAACCTTGCTGTTTTCTCCGAGAATCGAAGTCCATGAAGTGCCGACTCCGCCGCTTCCATATATGCGGATAGTCGCCGTAGCTCCTGCCCCAATTGAATCGATCCGGGCGAAATTTGACTGATTCAAAAGCAGGTTGGGATTATGCGCCGCCGATGTGTCCAGCCCCGCTGCAACTGCCCCACCCTGCTGATAGGTGTACGAGGTATAGGTCCTCTGGTCGTAAGTGCTCCGCAGCCTCCAAAACAATGTAGCGCCGGGGTTGTCAAAGCTCATTGATGACGCTACGGTGATCGGATAGACCACCAGCCCGGTGGTGAAGTTAGAGACTGGAGAGCTAGAAACCTCCTGATAGATCGGCGCGCTGGTTGGGTTGGCTGGCTTGGCCGAACCAGATGCTTGCTGTGGCAGAGTGATGTTGACGGTAAACGTCCCGTTGGCCCCAGTTACAGACAGGGCGCATTGTCCGGGCGGCCCAAGATTCTTTGCCGGAGTCGCATCGACCTTCTGAATCGGTCCGCTGCCGGTCTGGGCATACTGAGACTGAAACTCGTTGGCAATCGCTTGCAGTGTTTCACGCAGGGCCTGATTGCTACCTGCCGCCGCGTTGATCTGGCCACCATTCAATGCGAGCGCCACTATCTGCCCGACCCCGCACGTCCAGAGAATAGCGGTCTGGTGAAGAGCACTGCGCCTTTTACGCCGAAATACGAGTCGGGCGTTTTATTGTTGCTGAATTCGATGCTGAACCATTCGTCGCTTACTCCACGAGCTCCAGCATCATACGCGCTCCACTGCTCTGGGGTTAGGTGATGATCTGGCATCTTGACTTCTCCAGTCGGGAGAGCGCCTTGGTTGCCCATGCCCGGGGACGTGGTGAATAGGCCGCCGACCATCACAGATACAGTCATCGCACCGGCACCTGTAGCGTTAATGCTGACGCCGCCAAGCTGGCTGATCCCTGGCGTTGGCGGGCATGCAGTTCTGTACCGCGAGTCAATGCCTTGCTGTCCATCTCGGTACACCCCCATCGTCACGGCTTGCACAGTTCCATCAGGCGAAGATGAGCCAATCAGTACCTGCGACTGCCGCATGGTGCCAAAGGGGGATGCAAGTGTCGGCAATGCACGTTCTACCTTGACCGCACAGTTTCCGGCGATGTCATCTATTGACCACTTGCGGCCGCCGGGCACATACTTCTCGTTTCCATCCATCGCGGTGAACTTGATGGGGCCCTGCAAGCCTTCGGAGTAATTCAGCGTCAAGGTCAGGTTCGGGGTCAGCGAACCATTGACAGGTACGCCGATGCGCAGCTCTTTCTTCTCTTCGTCCGCGCAGGCCCAAATGGTCTGCTGCACATCCCAGTTGATCGTGGACCACAGGCCGCCGGGAATGTCCGGCATTTCGTCGGAAAGTCTTTGCGGTGCAGGAGCACCCGCGCTATATGCGTAGGCACCAGAGCGATGCACAAAGAACAGGAAGTCGTTGGTTACACAGACTGCCCGCGGTCCGCAGGGTCCAACACCTTCCCAACGCTGATTGACTTGCCAAGTACTGGGATCTGTTGCAGTTGGAGATATAGTGAATCCAGAGCGTTCTTTAAGGCTGTACACTGTACCTTGAAACTCGCGTGCGCAAATACAGAGTTGTCCATTTCCGTTAGCAACTTGGATAGGGCTAGTGTCTCCGTAGTATGACTCTGAATCAGCCGAAAGAGATATGTAGTGTCCCGATCCATAGCCGCCAACTCCTGTAAGTACGATTCTATCAATGCTTGGCGAGTAGTATACGTCCACAGCAGGCGGCGGCAGGATGCAGCGCAGCCGGTCCGTCATGTCTGTGCTGGTTTCGCCTTCAAGAAACTCGTCGGTGAAATTGAAGAATGCTGTCGTGGTTGTGTTGTCTGGGATGACCGTTGCAGTCATCGGGATGTTGGCGCTTACCGTAGCCGATGGGATGTAGAAGAAAGGCCCCACGTTCGTGCCGTCGGCCACGGTGAGACCAATCGTACGGTTGATGACGTTATTGGGACCAATCGGAATGTTGGCCATGTAAATCTCGTACCCTGGCACATCAACGAATATGGACGTGAATGCAGGGACAGTTCCGCTGAGATTGCCGTTTCTGTTAGTGAAAGCAATTGATGCATACCGATACCCCTGAACCCCAGTATCGCTTACGTCCGCAGAGTCTGGTGCAATATTTCCAGCAGATCCGCTCGTGTTACTTGTTGGCGGGGGAGGACCGCTAGCAGAGGCCGATATCGTCGCGGTACTGAGGGGTTGGTAAGTTCCGACAAGAGCGTAGCTACTTGTCGCTGGAGATGGTGATCCGGTGGCAACGTCGCACTCATAAAGCTTCACTCCTGTTACTTGATACAGTGTAGACGGTATAGGAACTTGCACTGCATCATTAAGTACGGTGTCCAGCAAAGATCCTGCTACGGATGGTAGCGTTTCTCCGGTAGAATTGGTGAATGTTGCTACCAGATAAACATCACGACCAGCAGGAAAGGCTCCTGCGCCGGAAGCTCGTTCTGCGGTTGGTGCAGGCGGCGATGCCAGACCTCCAGGGGTCACCCTCGCCGTGTTTGCTGTGGATGGCGCTGCACCACTGGCCGTTGCCGTTACTGTAGCCATTGCCCCTAGCGCATAGCTTCCCACGAGCGCAAAGCTTCCGCTGGATGGTGCAGCTCCTCCCGTGGCAACGTCTGCTTCATACAGATTGCATCCCGTGGGCACATAGGGTGCGGTGAGTCCTCGAATCCAGCCAGCGAGGCTTGCCAGAGTTGGGATTGCCACTTGAACCGCGTCATTTGACGCCGTCGCCACCAAGATCGCTGGACCACTCGCGATCGATTCACCTTGGGAATTGGTGAACGTAATTTGTAGGTAAACGTCTCGCCCCGCTGCAAAGGTACCTCCTCCGCTGTCGCGTGTGATGCTGGGCGTGTTGGGTGATGGTAATCTGTTGACGAGTACGGGGGTTGATTCTGTCCAACTCGCAGTACCATCTTGAACAGTACCGCCTTCAGGCAAGGGCCATGTTGGCTCTCCGCCTTGAGTGGTGCCAGCAACTGAGCATCGGTATAGATGCCCGTTACCGCCCGCCACTGTGGGCTGAACATACTCCCCAACCACGTATGCTGTCGAAGCTAGCCAAGATCCTCCGAGCGGCTTCTGGCCATAAGGGCTTAAATACCGATCCGTCAGAGAGTAAACATTGATCGGAGCTACCGGCGTCTTCAAATTGCTGAACGCCACGAAAGCTCTGTTGTAGGCCTCTGTCACGATCGCGTGTGCATTCACCGGTTGCGTGACGAGAGGTCCCTGCACGCGTATCAGCTTCCCACTCCCAGCCGGCTGCTCGACCAGCAAAAACCCCGAAGTATCGAACACCATCGGGACCTGAAACAGCGTCTCGCCTGGATTTTCCGGGGTATAAATGAGCGATGCGAGTCCACTGATCGGGACGGCATTTTGCGAGGTCATCGCAGTCTGCAGCCCATACCGGGTGAACACGCTGGTAAGCTGGAAACGAACATTCTTCGCCACCGCGGCTATGCCAAGCGGGAGCACGGTCGGATCTTCCGAGCCCACGTAGCCGCCGAATCGAGCGATCGGAGCCGGAGTCATTCCACTAAAATTCAAGCGCCGTTAGCTCTTTTCTTTCGCATGTATTCTCGCGTTCTGGTTCTCTCGCAGGTGACGCACGCCCCTATATTGTATCAGCCACGGTGTCTGACTGCAATGTTCACCTGGCCGCCAGAAATAGCTGTTGGGTAGGTTTGCGTAGTCAACTCGGTGGCAGGAGCGCTGTAGAAGAACAAGTTGAACAATCCAGCACTGTACGCAGACACCCCGACGCCATAACCCTGGACGTTGGCAATTAGGATGTCAACGAACTTCTCATCCAAGCCTGCGGCCGGAAGGAAGTCATCCAGTTCAATCCCGTTCGGGTTGAGCGCCTTTGTCAAGTCGATGGACTCACCGGTTGAGGCTGTGGTGTAGGTTCCAGAGACGGTGATGGAGTAGTTAAAGATAAAATCCTTCGACCCTCCGGGTGCATGTTCGTAGCTGATATAGGACACTACTGATGCCATTTTATTTCTCCTTTAACTTGCTGTTGGAATGCTTAAGCCCCTACCACGACCGCCGCGACCTGATTGCCTGCCTATTCGCCTAATCTGTCCCTGCTCTGACCTGACTAACTCGGTCATGATGTCGTCCATAATTTCTTCATACTTCGCGTTGTAGCTGGTCTCCCATCCTTTGTTTCCACGGATTACTCCGATCAGTGATCCAACCCCATAAGAGACTGCTAGCCCGATGCGCGGGTGCGACGTAAGCACGCTGGCGTCTTCGTTGAGGTCGGGCGGATCAAATTCCCCGCGAATGCGCAGATCCACCTCAATCGTGCACGGGGTAAGCCAGATGACATCGCTGCGATACTCCCAGCCCAGCATGTATTGCGCGGGCTGGATGTCAGGCAGCACCTCGTAATTGGGTATCAGCAGGTAGTACGCCGCGGCCTGTCCGGCCGGCTTCCAATCAATCCGCAACGGTTGGTCGGTAAGCTGTGCGAGCATGCCGCCGGCTACCTGCTGGGCTGAGAGGTTGGGTGTACCAGGCTGAATGCCGGGAACCTCTACCACTCCGATGTCCCAGCTGCTCTGCGTGGAGACAAGCTGGGAACTGGAGTCCTCGTACAAGTCCTGGACGAGCGGGATGAGAAAATCATCCGTGCACCAAGATGCGCGCGGATCGTCCACTAATGACCGTACGCGTCCCTTGACCCGCCCGACCGTGTAACTGCTCACTGGCCCTTAACCCCGCGACCCGCACGGATATGATCCCTCTGCGCTTTTAACTGGTCTGCAATCTTCCATTCCAGCTCTGTCATGCGGTCCATCTCGACGGCACCGTATGCGATCTTTGTATTGCGGTAAGCCTCGAGCGGATTGAAAACGTGGTTACAGTTGGTGCACAGGATGGCACCGGCTTTCGGAATCGCCACGCAGACTGGGCACGGGTCCGGCTGCTTTTCCGTCAATAGGTTCTCATGCATACAAAAGCGTGGAAGCTCGGGGATCAATCCTTCCCGCTTCGCCATCCTTGCCTTATCGCGGTGGGAATCGTTGACGTTCTTGGCCTGCTCCGGGTTCTCGTGCCAGCTGACAGCCTCTTGAATGTCGCGCATGAGCGACTGGTTACGCTTGGTGCGTACTATCCCCAGCAATTGATGGAAGTCTCTTTCCTCCTCGTCCATGACCAGATCCCCGTCGACGTAGGTGACCACAGGCACCATGACCATCTCGCCCTTCTTTATGGTCGATGGGTGGTGGTCGCCTACATAGCAGAGCACGCCGCCAAACCCATCCTTCTCCTGCTGGTATTCACGCATGTACTCGCCGGCTAGCCTTTTTGGAATTTCCGGGAATGGGTCGATCTGATGCACGTTGTCCAGACCGACGCCCTTGTCTTTGTGCCCCCATCTTGTTTGGCCAAACACGTAAACCACATATGGCTGATCCAGCGGGCAGGCAGGTATCTCTTCCGGATGGAACATGCCACCATTGATCTTTAGCGCAATTGGGTTGAGGTTGAGCAACGTTACAGGGCGATCGGAGCCGGTCTGCTTAATTTGCTTCTCAAGCGTTGCGCGCATCGAGTTGGTATGGCGCGTCCCGGGGTCTTTGGCTACCCGTCGCCCGTCGCTCTGAGGAAAGAGCACGTGCATGTTTTCCCGCTGCTGGGCCTGTAGTGGAGTAAGTTCGTTTACTGCCATGATGTTTCTCCTTTGTCGTTTTCCTGCTGGAACTTGAGTTCGTTAACCTGCCTATCGCATAGATCGCACGCGGCGCACTCAATCTCGTATGCGCTCATTCCCTCAGTCCTAGGGTCTTGTTCGATAATCGTCCTCGCCAGAGCAAGCGCCTCCCTGCGAAGTTTGAGCACTTCGCGTTTGCGTTTCATCTCTGCGATCCATTGGCTAGGGCCGGTCGTCATAGAACACCGATATGTTGATTTTCGTTTCCAGTGCGCGCGGCTAATTCCTGCCGCCACCGCGAAGCTTCCAAGCTGGTGCTTTTCATGGGGCTAAGCACATCGCGAAACTGGGCCGCATACTCTTCTTTGAGCTTTTCCTCTTTCCGTTGTGCTGCGTATTCAGCACGCTGGAGATACTCGACTGCACGGGAAAATGGGGTGCCTGTGCGGTTGGCTATGCTGCTCGAATGCCGGGAAATTAGAGTCTGCAGTATGTCTGTGGTCGGTAGCTTTTCCCACGGCCCAAATTGCATCTCATAATCACCGCATTCAGGGTATGGCCCAAGCATGGGAGTAATCCCGTCGGATGCCACGTAGGAGTACCAGTCTTCTGGCGTGCCATAACTAGAAGCAGGACGCCAGCACTCAAGAATCCAGCCTTCCGCCTGGGGATACTTTTGCGTCTCGCGCACCTCTGTAACCACGCGAATAGGCTTGTTTCGGAAGCGCTCGTAAACTACGCCCGGCTGGCCCTCAATCGGGGCGAAATTCAGTCCGCCCTTCTCCTTGGTAGAAAGGCCTTCGGCCCAGTCTGTCCAGACGCCAGCTTCCTTGACAAGACACTCCTCGGATACGATAAGCCGCCATTTTGGCTGGTTATAGGGATTGACCCCGCCGTATCTCTTCAGGAATCGCTGAGTTTCACGCGGTACTACGTGCATTCTTTGCTCCAAAAACGAGGGGGCCAGGATCGCTCCCAGCCCCTGCGTGGTTAGTAGTTAGTTGTAGGTGGGAAGTTTCAACCCGGTAACAGAGCTGATTGCTAATGGATTATCCACGTAATATTGACGGCAGTCGACGTACCAGCATGCCTCATTGGTGGTGGGGTTGCCGGAAGACGGGTCATAGAGCTGGAATACCCACTGTCCTGACCGGTTCTTGAACCAGAACGGTGCGCTGCCCCAAGTGACCTTGCCCCAGGAATCGAATTCCATGAAATCCCAGCGGGTTGTGTCTGCGTGAACGTTTTCGATTACCTCTCTGCCGGCAATCGTGTACTTACCATCGAAGAGCATGTCGAGTGAGCCCGCCTTCCCACCCTGCAGCGGGATGAACTGCTTGGCAAAGCCCATCTCTTCATAGGCCTGTACTTGCGCCATGTGGGTATGCCATACCTGCGTTTTGACTGCACCAGATCCGAGTGACTGCTTGACGCGATTCATTGCGGCACGCAACATCGGTAGCGATATGGGAGCACCCCCTGCAGCTACACCGTTCGCAACTACGTAATTCTGCGTACGGTTAATGCCCAGGAACGTGCCCGTGGTGGCGGTGTTGTGGAAATAAGGAAGTCCGTAGATGAATACCGGGGTGGTGGCAGCAACCGCGGCGACCATGATGAAGTCACCAGCTACCGTGCCCGAAGGTACCACATCCACCGTGATCGACTGAGTTGAGCCGAGCTTGTTGTTGCAGTTGGTCACATAGCAGATGCCTCGCAGAACATAAGCATTGGTCATGACCTGCACTTGCTGGTTCTGCGAAATCAACCGAGCCCCCCAAGGCGTGGAGGTTAGGATGATTGGATTTGCACCGCCGCCAGCATAGGTGGCGTCCACCTGACCGATTTTTCCATCACCGGCTTGCTGCAGGAATTGATCGCGGTTCTTTCTCATCTGAACTGCAACATCGGCTAAGGTTTTGGTCACCGGGTTTTCGGAAACAACCTTTGGGCCACCTTCACCGATGATGTCGGTCAGCTTGGAATATTCCACTGGAATAACGGTAGCCAGCGGGGTGATCGTGCCTTGATCCCAGGTGCTGAATCCGCCCGAGGGAAGGATGCCGCCATCGAGATTCAGTAGCGCGACGTTGCCAGGGAACCCGGTTTGAAAGCGCACGCGGAAGCTGCGCAGGGAAACCGGGGTGATGTCGCCACGCTCGGAAATGCGGTTGTCGAGCGTATCGTCTTTTTCTAAAAGCAGCTTGATGGTCTTATTCAGAGCCTCAAGCTGCAGCTGCTGTGTGGTTGCTGCCTGTCCAGTGACTGCGGCCATAATGGGTCCTCAGCGCCACATGGGGCGCGGGTTAGATGTTGGGTCGCATCCAGGCACTTAGCCGGGACGGCATGTTTCTGCGAAGGCGCTTACTTGACTCAGGTGCTCTATCGCCGGGAGGTGGCGGCGTTACCTCTTCTGAGCGAGTCGAATTAGCGCGGAACTGATAAACTTGTCTTGCAGCGGTCGTGCCGGGCTGGCAGGCTGCCTATCTGCTTTAAGAGCGCCCAGATAATCGCGCTGGGAGGTCGTGGGACTAGCAGAACCACCGGGTCCGCCACGCGGGGGCCCGTAGCTCAGAAGATTTGGGCCCGCTGCAACCTTCTTACTGCAACTGCAAATTGACGACACGCTGCAAGATATTGCCTTCTGCGCTCTTGTCGAAACGTCTGCCGGGGTTAGCTTTGATCCACTCCCCTTTGGCAGTTTCGTAGGCAGCATCGGCGGTCATGGGTGTTCTCCCAGCAGTCACCGCTCCCGTTGAACCTCTGGTGGGCTCGGTCTTGCGGGTGTTGTCAATCTGCCCGTCGATCTTGGCGCGCTTAGCTGCGGAGGCGTTGGCGATCTGCACTCCCGCTTCCCTCAACTCTTCGCGGGCAACGCCTCCCAGATACGTCTGGTAAGCGCGATCAATGGCAGCCACTCTGCGGGTGCGTGCGTCATCGCCCATAGGAAGCCGTTGGAGGTTATGCATCTGAGCCTGTAATGTCGGGTTGGCAAGAATCTTCCCAATCACCTTCGAGGCGATGGCTTTAGGCAAGATGTTCTTCAGATAGGGGCTGACGACGCCGCCCTGCTTCTCGACGCTGGCCATGATCTTGGCGATTTCGCCATTCAGCCGGTCCTGGGCTGCGGTCTGCATGGTGGTTTCGAACTTCTGCCGCTCGCCAACCTTTTCGCCCTGCTGTTTTTGCTGCCACTCTTTATCGCGGGCGTCCTGCTCCTGCTGTCGACGCTGCTGTGCAGGTGTCATGTCCTGCGTTTCAGGTGCTTCGACCACTTGCCCCAGAAGATCGTCAATCAGGGCTAGCCGTCCCTGATCCAGCCGGATAGCGGCGTCCCTTTCCTCGTCGGTCTTTACCCCAACGTGGTATTGATTTGCATCGAGACGCTTCTGGATGTCAGATTTTCGGTCCTCCATCTCAATCGCCCAAACATTATCGAGGAAGCCGTGCAGATCCTCCCCGATGACCGGCTGGTCGTCCTTATAGAGAACGTTGCCGGTATCGTCGCGCTCGTAAGACAACTCAGTCAAGCGCGCCAGAGTCTTGAGCGTTCCTTCTCTGGTGGTCGAGCCCATGAAGGTTTCGCGCACATCGTTCCATTCTGCTGCAGCTCCTACCGCAGATTTCGCCGATTCGAGGTCAGGGAAGATTTCCCGGTATGGCTTGAGTTCCGCGGCTTCGCGCGCCGTCTTGTGCAGGCGCCCATTTAGCTTGGGGTCGTCCTGCAGCAGTTTGGCGAAGTCTGCGTTCTCCGTAATCATCTGCTGCAGGGCTTCCGGGGTGACGATGGTCTCAGGCTCAAGATCAAAGTCCGGCTCTGCGGTCTCTGCCGGCTTTTCTTCCGCAACGGCGTCGGGTGCAGGGACTTCGACCGGGGTATCTGATACAACCGGCTCAGCCACTGCAACCGCTTCCTCAACCGGGGCAGGCGCATCTTGAACCGCAGCTCCAGCCGCCAGCTGCTCAGCCAGCACGGCCTGTGTGTATTCGTTCGTGTTGCGGAACTGGCCTGGATCAACATGGCTGGTTACGCCAGAGTTGCGGCCGAAGGTTGGCTGTGCTGCAGCAGGCGCTGCTGCTGGGGCTGGAGAGGCTGCAGGGGCGCTAGACGGTGCTGCGGCAGGTGCTGGGCTAGCTGCGGGCGCGGAAGTGCTTGCCACCGCTGGGGCGGGTGCTGCTACTGTTTCTGCTGGCATGTGGTCCTCTTATTGAATAGAAGTCTTATCTGCGGCGATCTGTTCGACCTTGGCCGCAAGCTGTATCAGTGAATTAGCCGCAGCTGTCTGGGCTTGCAGGCTTTCTCCCTGACCGAGCTTGCCTGTCTCAGCGATCTTGAGTTGGGCTGCCATGGCTTCGGCACCGTCCTGGCGAACCAGAGAGAGCATGTTCTGCTCTTGTGGCGACAACTGCGGCGGCGGTTTCGGCGGCGGGGCCGCGGCTTGCATCGCTGCTCCCTGTTTTGTTCCTTCAGCCGCTCCTGCTGCCTGAGCATCCTGCACATCGTATGCAGCCCCCATGGCTATCAAAGCGAACAGGTAGAGCAAGATGTTCTGGAATCCCTGCGGCTTGTCATCGGCAATCTGCGGCTTATCCTGGCAATACTGCCAGATGGTCTGCTTCCCAACCTTTACCGCGTCTGGGTTGTCATCGATACCCTTGGTCGGCATGATCGATGGCTGCAGCTTCGGCTGGCCAGACTGTGGATCGACTGCAGGTTGACCAGTCTGCGGATCAATGACCGGCATAGGTTCGGCCTGCAGCAGTTTCTTAATGACCATCAGCACCTTGGTCCGCATCGCCGCACCGGGTACCACCATGCCCGATACACCCATCGCGTCCGCTGCCTGTTCTTGGTTTGCAGGGTCGTCAAAGATCGCTGCAGCCACTGGGTTGTTTTCTGCCGCGGTAATCAGGTCCATCCAGCGCTGGCGTAGCTCAGAAGCCGATACAGGCAAGCCTTGATCTGTGTCCGCATAGGCATGAACGCTGCCCTGCAGATCATCCAGGCGCACATACTGATTCTGGTAGCCGTCCTTTTCTTCGATTACGTCCTGGAGGTCATCGGTGAGATTGTCGGCCGCACATGCTACAGCACGTTCATCTGCCGCCGCGTGCTCATCTTTCAGATTCTCCCAGTAGATGTTGAGCACTCCCATGGCTGTACCCAGTTGCTGCTTTTGGCCGGCCGCTGTCTCAATCGAGGGGTCGCCCTGACCGCCGTATACCTGGGGAGGCACCATGGCATACATCTGGGCGTCCATCATCTGCTCTTTGCAGTAGGCCATCGCCTCTTGAATCTTGAGTTCAATTTCAAACTGCCATAGAGCGTCTTCCAGCTTCATGGAACCCGGCGCACCGGTCCGTTTCAGCTTGACTCCGTTGATGATTCCCGGAAGCAGCCGCTTGCCCTGCATCGCATTTCCGCCAATCAAGTCATCGTTGCCCAGGATGATCCCGGAAACGCAGCGGTCGATACCCTCCTGCAAGATATTGGACAGGTCGTTGTAGTCCTCCTGAAATGGGACAACTACGTCCCCAGGCGCGGGAGGGAACATTTTGAAGTTCTCGTGCGTACCAGCCCAGGTCCACTCTTTGTTGAGGTCAGCCTCTTTGGCAGTAAGGAACGTTTCCCCAGTGTTGATCAGCAGGCAACCACTAGGGAAGGCTGCTCTCATCCGCACGCCGAATTCCTGATCATCCTCAAGATCGAATGCCCACGGCTGAATCCATGTCCGCGAAAGCGTAGGCTTCATGTTGGAGAGAATGTCCATCTGGCCGCTGGTTTGTGAATAGATTTGCTGCCTTGCAAGCCGATCGATGGAGCCGTTGGAAGAGAGCACGCTGGACGCGGACGCCTGGATCTCCTTGTACATGGTCGGATAGGCCGCGCGTAGTGCCGCAATATGAATCTCGACCTCCAGGTTGAGGATTGGCGTGTCGAGCAAGCTGCTAGCGCCAGGGTCAGCATCTATTTCGAGCGGGCTATACAAATTCTGAACGACTGCGCCCTGCGGAACCTCTTCAGTCCCGACCTGTTGCGTAACCGGCCCGGTCACGGGGGGATAAAAGCTGTCATCAAGCATGCGCTTTCCGCAGTTAGCGCACTGTTGCGTCCCGGCCGGGTTGTCTGCGCCGCAGCTGTAACAGTGCATGCGCGCGGGCATGATCTCGGTCTCAGTCGAGTTGTAGATTGGCTCTTTCTTGGTTCCAACCCGCTCTGCGCTCACGATATAGCGTGTATGGCGGAAGGCAGCACCGCAGTTCCACATATAGAGCAACTGCCCTTTGAGTAGCGACGCCTCTTTGTTGTCGCGCTCAACTATGTCGATGAGGATTTGTGCGGCTTTGGCTGTGGCTACGTCAGCAAGCTCCTCCGCGTTCACCGGCATCCACTTTGACTTGGGCACCTGCGGACAAAGCGCAGCAATGAACCCAACGCACAACATTTGAAAGAAGTTCTTGCACTTTTTATAAATATCGGTGTCGTCCGCGTTCTGCTCATGCGTGCCGTTCCCGATGCCAGAACCGAACCAATCGCCTCCGCCCACGAACTGCGTGCTTCCTGGCTCGAAAGATATGTATTGATTGCCCTTGAAGAACTCCAGGTTACGAACGCAGCGCTGACGCAGGAACACGCGGTTCGCGGACCACTGGTCACGATATTTTCTTACGAGCGCAATGAGTGCCCGCTGGTCATCCTCGGTGATGCCACCGCTATTCTGGGGATCTTGCGCGTCGCCAACCATCGGCGCGGAGCTTGTGTGCTCCTGGGATGGCTGCTCTTGCGGTGGGATCACCTGCGATTGCTGTTGCATGTCGAGGGTGGGCGTTGTGGCCAATCTAAGCCTGTTTCTTTCTAAATACGGCGAGGGTAGACTTTACGAATTCAGCGCCAGCCGAGCTCTTCCCTGCCTGCTCGGCTTGCTCAAGTGCAGCGGTTACTTTGGCAACCGGCTCGGGCGTGATATGTGCCACACTTGGGCCCCGATTGACCCTATTGCGATCGCGATTCATCTTCCATTCGAGATAGTGCGCGCGCTTCGAGGGTCGCAGGGATGCCATATATATTTGCTCCTGCTCCTCTTCGCTAATTGATTCCTCCTCTGGTTCCGTAATTGGTGATGAATCTTGCGAGCTCGGCAAGGTGAAGAGCGGACCACCCAGCCCCAGAGTTGCTAGACGGTCGTATAAAATCTGCCGCTCGCGCTTCAGGTCGGAGATTTCCGCCTTCAGGTCCTCGTACAGGAATCGGGGTATCCATGGAAGCCTCCACATCTAGTTGCACGCCAGTGCGAAGATGTATGCCGTCGACACCACCGGAGCAGCGGCCACGGCAATAGTCGCAACACCTCCAGTGATTGATACCGTGAATGCAGGTGGAACGTTGGCGCCGACGCTCTGGACGGTGCAGTCCATGTTTCCTGAGGCTGGAGCGGTCCCAACTGTCTCCGTAAATAGCGTGCCAGTCGTCGTCGCTGTCCCCGTGGTCACGTCCGCGGTGATAATGTTGCCGGAAGATCCAGCCGCAGTTAGAACAGTTGGGGAACTGCCGGCCGCCGCACCTGCTGCAATTGCCGGAACCGTGCCGATGCTCCCAAGCAGAGAGTAGGTAGGAATATAGTGAGTTCCATTCCATCGATAGGTTGGGTAGGGCGTGAGGTTTGACGCCACAATCGATACGTATGGGCTTCCAGCGGCGCCGTAGATGGTCGTCGCCGTGCCGCCGCTATTGAACCACGCAGCATCAAGCTGCACCACATTCATAACCCCAGTCGCCACGACCGCATTAATTGCGTCCTGCAGTCCGAACGTTCCGCTGGTGATGTACCACGGCGCCGGGTGGGCATTGCTGGTGGTGAAGGTCGCTGTGCATGCACCCCCCTGCACAACCACGGTAGGCGTGATAATTTCGTCAATCGCCGGATTGCCGGGGTCGTTGATTTTTATCGGCGTCGATGCCGCAAGGGCATAAGTGTTCACCCCTCCTGCCGAGATTGCGCATGAGGCAATCGGCACCAGGGCATTGGCTCCAGCGATGAGGTTGGTGGTCCCGGGCGCGCGCCACTGGTTGAACTGAGTGGCTATACCTGCCTTGGTAATTGTCTGTGCAAAGCCGGTTGCCGACAGGCACAGAAGGGCAACAACTATCTTTTTGCGAACCATGTGTTTTCTCCTGAACTCTTGGATTTGCTATAGTGGTGCGGTGAACTTCTTACGCTTCGTCTGGCATTTGCTGATTGAGTCTCTACCCGGGGCTCTTGGGCTCGCGTTTTTTATCGCCGTCTCAGCAGGCATCGTCGGACTGATTACGTATTGGGTTTCCCGAAGGAAAGGGCCGCGCTACTAGCTACCAGCCAAGCGCCGAGAATACCAGAACATCGCTTGCCGCAGTTGTGCCTGTAACAGTGCAGCTTGCCGTACTATTGGCACTTTGCGGAAGTACCGTGTGAGACGTTTGATCCATCACATTGCAGATATAGCCGTGAGCTACAGTGGGTAATGGGATTACCGCCGTGCAGGTTCCGGCTAAAGAGGTAGTAAAGGTTCCTGCCGTAGCACCGCCCGCTTGCGCCGATATCGTACCGCATCCCGTGATCGTTGGCGACGTACCGCCCGCCAGAGTTATCGCGGCCAACTTTAAGCGGCAAGAGAAGTCCCCTTGCGTGCCGTCGCCGCAAGCAACTACGTTTGCAGCCGAACGCGAGAAGGCGGTGTCAGCGGCGGCGTTATTGGCATATTGAGCCTGAGAACTCCACCCAAATATCGAGTTAGCACCAACCGCAAAAGCGTTGTTGTAGGGGGAGCCCGCCGTTGTGATATAAAACGGCGTTGTGTTGCTTGTAACATCGAACAGAATGTATTGCCCGGTCGAGCTGATTTCGTCATACCAGGTATGGGGGCCAACCATCTGGATTGTAGCGTAGGTCGTGTTCCCCAGAATGAGGTTCCCGCCCGTCACATAAGCGTTTCCAGCGTTGTCCCATTCAATCGCAGAGTTTCCGGGCATGCCCAAAATGCCGCGGCTGCCGGAGTTATTGTTGCCCTCATTGAAAAATTGCAGCGTGGCAGCATTGCCCGTACCGGTGCCTGTACCTACTAAAGTCTCGCACCATGCCCCATCGCCTATGTTTGGACACAGGAAAGACCTCGGTGTGGCACCAGCCACGGTATTGTAGTTGGTATCTACAGCAACCCCGGATTGTGCTGTGCCGTTTGATCCTTGAACCCCGTACTGGTTGGAGATATAAAGGGTCGCGCCTCCTGCCACGGATGTGTTCGTCGCTAGTGCCGTAGCCGAGGACGAACCATTAAATATGATCCCGTCGAAATTCAGGCTATTTGTCCCGGTGGCCGCCAGGACCGTGCCAGCGCCCGAGCCATCTTCCTCTGCTGTGATAAATAATCTTTCTCCCGGTGCTCCACTTATACCGTTAGCATTAAAGGCGTTGTTGAACTGCACGCATCCACCGCCAGGGCCGATGTGGTTGCAGTAGACAGTCAGCGAGCCGCCGTAGAGTATCCCGTTGCCGTTGAACACAATTCCATAATTCGATCCCTCCGCGGCTAGCTGAAACTCGAAGTTGTTGTAGCCGAAAGAGTAACTGCTGTCTCCTGAGTTCTGATTGAAAAGCACACCGGTCGTGCATTGCCGCTCAAGATTTACGCTGTAGGATCGGTTTCTTTCCGTAAAGAGACCCGTTGCGGAGTTATCAAATTCGAGACAGGTAGCCGCATTACCGGACCCGCCATAGGGCTCAAATTGTAGATCGTGAAGCGTGTAGCCGCTCGCGCCGTTGAAGTGCATAAGAACTTGATTACTGGCCCCGCTGCCGTCGATTTCAAAACTTGAAACCCCCGATGCGATCGAACCGACGGTCGTAGGGTTCATGGTGAATTGAAAACAGTCACCCGCTACCGTGCAAGTGATGATGGTGGCGTTCTTGCCATATCCAGTAATCGATATCTGCGGGGGGATGTTTGTGCAGGCCGTGGTCATCGTCAGCGAGGTGGAGTTGGGTAGCTGGATTACGCCCCCAGTCGAACCGAGAGCAGTGACTGCCGAGTTGCACTGCGCTCCAATCTCGGAAGCGGAGGATAAGTAGAATACGTTTTGCAACTGCGCAAGTCCTGCGATGGTCGTGGTGGGGGTTCCAGAAACGAGCGGGGTACTGCCAAGGGTGTAATTACCAGTGCCGATTGACTGACCCGGCACGCCGTTACCTCCAGTGCCCTGCGCGAGAGCCATACCAGATGCCAGGAATACGAATAGCGCTAAGCTACGGAGAGACATTTACGACTCCTATGTTCTCCGGCACCAGCGTCGTCCCGGTATACGAATTGAATGTTTGCATCGAGCAGGTATTTGCCTGCGATGGATATGGAGAGCACGATGGGCCTACGCAAATTCCCCCATGGATTGCGGCGGCCCAAGTCCATGCGTAGACCGTGGACCCTTCACATATCTGCATAGCCAAGCGACTTCCGGCCGCGATACCTGTCACGGTTGCCGTAGCGGCGGAGGTTAGGGTTATCGTTTGCAGTGGGCCGTTCGCCAGATTGATGACTGGTGTACCGGAAGCGGTAATCGTGTAAGGTGATGCGCCGCTACTCGTTACGCTGCAGCTTCCCCCCAACTCGCAGGGCGTACTGTTGATGGTGATGGCCTGCTGGCCGGTGGTGGCTGGACCAACCCCGTAAGGGGAAATGGAACTCAGGAGATTTCCGGGAGTGAGCGGAGCTACTGGAGCGACAACGAAGCCGCCAAACCAAAAGGCTCCCGTCGCCCCGATCGGAGTGCGTGCAGCCACGGCCAGGTAAGCGCTGCCGGATGTAGTCGGCGTGCAAGTGAACGAGTAGAGCGTCCACGTTGTCGTAAACGCTGTGGGTGATATGTTGGTGCAATAGTAGGCCGGGATCGACGTATCTTGCAGAACAAATGTCGGCAACCCAGTGAACGTGCCATCTCCCTTACCCCAGAAGCTGGCGATGTAAGTCTGCCCCGCCGTGAAGCTAACTGCTGAACCATACTGCAAACCATTAAACCCGACGCCAGTATCAGAGTTCGCGGTAATGTCGACTTCTTGCGAGTATGTGTAGCCGGGTGGTGGCGACGAGTTGGTGCGCGTGAGGGTGCAGGTAATAGAACCGAAGCATCCGGTAACGTAAAAGTCGGTTCCGATTGTGCTGCTCCCGGTGGAGAAATTACCTAAGCCACTCATCACATCGCTGCCCACTGATTGGAGCGTGGTTCCGGGAAGTGCCGGGGGTTGAACATAACCCGGGTTAGAGTAATAGGTGGCGACAAGTGGCTGAGCGAGAAACGATAACTCAACTCCAGCCGACGTGTCATTGACCGTGTTGGCATAGGAGCCGAAGATGTTGCTGATGTTGGTCAGGCTTACGTTGGCCACACTGCCGGAGCTGTTCGACGCAATCTGCACCATCGCCGAACCGCCCGTTACACCCGTCGACACAATACTGTCAACGCTACAATTCTTGCAATCAGCAATGCTTATCCCAATCGATGATGGTGTCCCACCACCATGTTGTCGCTCTATTCCCACATCCTTAATGTGGATATCGCAGGCAAGAGGCGACCCGGTTCCGTCTCCTTCGATGACAATCTCTGGACTGCCTCCGAGAGCGTGCTCGATCTGGTCCCCGGTTACCCAGATTGGACCCACGTTGCACCCACCTCCACCTGTTCCCTGAATGATCAGAGGGGTTCCGGTGATAGAGTCCACTCCATCAGAGACGTTCAGCCAGTTATTGGTGATCTGAATTGATCCGCTGTCTAGAATCATCATGCAAGCCGTGTTGCACACGCTGATGGTATTGCCATCAAATGAGGTATTAGCATACGTGTGGCTGGCGTAAATCAAGCCTTTCGATACTGTCGCACCGGCGGCTCCGTAGATGCAAAGCCCATTGGCGGTGAAATTCTCCTGCGTCCCATCGGTGTGCGCTGGCCCAACGATGGCTGTCACGCTTGCACCGCTTGCCAGATGAATCCCGCCAGCATTGGTGCATTGCCCCGCTCCTGGCCCAAGAAGCATGCTCCCGTTGTCCAGCGGGAAGACGATTCCCCCGTCTGATTCGGTGATGGTCAACGTGGAAGTTGGGTCTTGGAGCGTGATTACCTGCTTTGTCGGCGTGCTGCATGGGACACTCGCTGCGATGGTTCCCGTCAATCCAAGCAGGTTGATCGTCCCACCAGCCGCAGGTAGCTGTGTACATGCCGCGCGAATCCACGCATCCGCAGTCGTTCCCGAGCACCATGAAGGCGCAGGCGAGAGGCCGCACGAAGCTGGATAGACTTCGCCGTTGATGTTCGGCGCAAACAAAGTTCCGTACATCGTCCCGCCGGATAGGGGCAATCCACTGCCGCTGATAGTCACTGCAGCATAGGCCGAGCCGCCCCACTGATACCACGTGTACGGGGTAGTCGTGATGTCGACCAGTGGCATGCTGGTGTTGCCATGTACGGAAGCGATGACCGTTGCGGCGTTTCGCGGCTGAATCAGTGCGTACCATTCCGCGTTGAGAATGACGCTGTTTGGCCCTGCAATACCTTGCTGGTTTGCTGTGATTGCCTCTTGCAGGCCGCCTGTTCCGGAGGTCAGATAGAACGGCGGCACGTGCGTGTAAGTCGTGGCCATGTTGATGACGCACTGCCCGATGTATACGCTGCTTGGGGTGGCTACTTCTGTCAGCGCGGGATTTGAATCAACGATCTTTACTGCAGTGCCGACACTGAAGGCATCAAAGTTCTTGTTTCCACCGCTCACCTGGCATGTAGCGGGCGGGAATTGGAAAGCGCCTGTGCTCTGGCTGGCAACCTTGAACTCGCCGTATTGCGAAGCGATGATCTGGCCTTCCACGTTCTGTGCCTGCACATGCGTGCAGCACAGCAGGAAGATCACGAACGCCAGAAGGCTTTTAATGGCAGCTCCATGTCGACCCGTTCGAAATGGCGATCATGTAATCCGACCCGCCCCCAGTGCAAGTTCCCGGAGTGAAGGTGGTTGCATCAGTGACCGTAACCTGTGCCCCTGCACCAGAAGTTGATGCGGAGGGCAAAGCAGCTACCGTGTAACCGGTCGTCTTAATGATTTGCGCGCCAAGAACGGAGTTACTGAAATTAGCCTGACATTGACCCGTCGACCCAGTGGAGCAGGCAAAGTTGAGCGCGGTTACGGGGTTGGTTCCAGCGCCGATCTGGTTGGTAATTACCCAGTTGCTAAGGTGAGCCGTCGAGTTGTAGTAACTGCCCGAGAGGGTAATGTTCCCAGAGCTGTAATTCGTTCCGCTGGTAGCCGTGCCCAGCGTATTCGCCGTGATGCTCACCGAGCCGATGCTGGACGGGTTGAAGGTTGTAGCATTCAGGGTCCCGATATTTGCTGTGGTCGCGTTGATGATCGGCTGCCAGTCGCCCATGGCCTCGCCAGCGGAGAGGTCGTTTCCAGTAACCACCAGCCCGGATGGAGCTTTCGTTGCCCAGTCGGAAGTTGCGGCGATCGTCCCGGACTGAGTTACAAACTCTTGCCAGTCAGCCGCGGTCGTCCCTCCGGAAAGAGAGGCAGAGGTCCCAATCGTGACCTGAGCTAATGCACTTGCGAAGTAATAGACCGCGTTTCCCTTCGCGGTAGCGCCATAAGAATGTGTTCCAGATACCGCGCATCCCGTGCCCGCAAACGGCTGGTTGAACTGAAACCCCTGGTTATAAACGTTGTCGAGCTCCGTGCTTTCATAGGTATCGTTCGCGCAGATGGTCGCGATTCCGTTGGTAATAAAGCTGGGATGGATGTGGATGTGGTGCGTGTCCCCGCCATTGTCATAGATCCCGGCGCCGTAAGGGCTGCTGGCATAGATGGTGATGTCTTTGAGCGTCGAGTCCGAGGCGTTATTGTAGATGCCCCACTGCACAGGGAAGTAGCTGTAGGCGGCAACGTCGATGGTTCCCGAGCAACCTGTTCCTCCTGATGTCGGGGCCGCTACGGCGGTTATGACCCCGGAGACAACGGTGAATGGATTGCCTGACCATGTCGGCATGACTGTGCAGGGCTGGAAAGACGTACCCCCTTTGTATCCGTTGATTTGCAGGTAAAGAATGTTGTTGGCGGCGGCCGGTAGGTACCCAGACCCACCATTGACAAGCGTGAACGATGTCAGCGTGGTGCCGGTCAAGTTCGCGGTGATCGTAGCCGTATTGTGATTTGTGGGCGAAGTGCCCATGGTGATGTTGTTTGGATAGACCTGAAATCCGTCGCCGCCCGATTCACCGAAACGTGCGAAGAAGTTCCCCGAGTTCCCCGTTCCCAGAGGTGCAGGGTTGTCCCACTGCATGTTGTCGAAATGGCTTTGATTCAGCGCTCCCAGGTCGAAGATCGAGGAGGCTACTTGATTCGGCTCCCAGTAGGCGTCTGACACGTCAAGAAAGGTAAACGCTCCACCTGTGGCACGCTGCACCATGGGCACGGCAGCCGTGCCGGTGAAATTCCAGGTGCCGCAGAAGATGCCGCAGCTTTTGATGTTGACCGAGTAGAGGCCGCCGGGCTCAATCCAGCCAGTCATATTCCAGCTACCAGAGCCAGCGCGCAAGGTCTGCTGCTTGCTAGTGGCGGCCGCCTTACCTGCCGCGCTAGCGAAGGCGCAATCTGCTTGCGTGGTGGCGTCAGAGGTTGCTTTTGGCCACCATACCGTAACGTTGCTGGTCGGAGTGACCGAGGAATTCGGGTAGGTGATGGCTACGTAGTTTCCCCCCGAGTAACTCACGTTCTGGCAGAGCGGGTAGTTCGTCGCGGTCACCCATGCTACCTGCGTCTGACCGATTCCCGTATATGGTCCGCCAGTGAATCCCTCGACCCAAATTTCATCGTTGAGGGAGTTGATGTTTAGCGTGGTGTAATTCGAGTTGGTGACTTGCTGCTGGATGTATTGGGTTTGCGCTGTGCCGAATGACACCGGGACGCCACCCGGAGCGAAGGTGGTTCCTGCTCCCGTAGACAGAGGGGTCTGATATGCGGCCGTGGCTGTCTGCGGACCAAAGTAGTCAGTACCTACTGTAGCTGCTGCCGCCGAACCAGCAACCCCAGCACCCTTGAGGAGTGCCACCGTGTTTGGGATGGACGCGGTCGCCGAATTGCCCAGCACGAACGCGTCGGTCGCCACCTTGGTCGTGTTGTCGCCTGTCGTTTGAGTCGTTGCTGTTGTGGTGCCGGGCAGGGCCCCTGGAACAAGAAAGTCTGTGCCTGGAACCGCTGGAATTACTCCGTTAGCAGCGCCGTTGCCCTTCAGCAGGTTGCTGGTGGCTGGAGTGTTTGCGCCGCCTGTTCCATTTGCCGCGTAGGCCGAACCATTCCAGGTGTAAGACGTGTACGGAGTCGTGGTTACGTCCACTAGGCCCAGCGTGGTGCTTCCTTTGACCGCAGCAATCACAGTCGCTGGATTACCGGGCAGCACCTGCGCATACCAGTCAGCGTTCAGGATGACGGTATTTGCGCCGCCTGCCTTCGAGAGCCCGTTGATCAGTGCTTCCTGCAGGCCGCCTGTGCCTGATGTCACATAGAACGGCGTTGCATGAATATGGCTTGTCGCCATCGATATGGTGCAGGCGTTTATCTGCACTGAGGACGGCGTATCGATCTCGTTCAGCAGGGGGTTCGAGTCAACAATCTTTACCGGCACACCCACGCTGAACGCATTGAAGTTCTTGCCACCACCAATCACCTGGCAGCTGGCCGGCTCAAATTGCAGCGATCCGGTGGCGATGCCTGGGACTTGGTATGCGCCGAACTGCGAAGCAATGATTTGGCCTTCGACATTTTGGGCATAGCTATCCTGTCCGAGCAGGCACGCAGCGGCGATCGCCAGAAGAGCGAGGAGTTTTTTCATCGAATCGCTAATTTTGTTCGGTCAGCTACGCCCTGCGCGCCTGCCCACGGAGAAATGAGCGCAGTCAGGCAGAGCGCCAGGAACAGCACTGCTTTCTTCAACATGGGTTTTCCTTTTTTCCCCTGAAACTTGATTTAGAGCGAGTGATTCTCAATTACTGAATCTTGCTGCCGCTGATACTAGCGCCTGAACTGGCCGAGGCCGTCAAACATCCCGGCGTGACTAATCCAGCCGGCAGATTGACGTTGCACAGCCACTGCGGAAAGAGCGGGTCGTATCTGCTGATGGGGCTCGGCGTTTGGTATCCGTAGGGCTTGGCCAATGTGGCTGTTGGCATAAAATTGGCGATCACGGTTGCCATGCAAGCCGGAACACTGGCATAGCTACCGCATGAGGGGACTCCTGGAGCAACTGCGCTAGAGAAAGAGGGGCTCGTGCCGACTATATTATTCGGCCCATACGAGAACCCGGTCGAGCTGGTTATGCCCTGAGTTGTCCCGCCAACTGCGTAAATGTAATCCTGGTACACGTGGTCGGTGCCATTTCCGCTACTCACGGAAAAGCTGTATACCGGAGTGGTACCGCCATTGCACCCATTTGTTGCCGAAGTCGCGACTATGTTTTGAAACGATTCGATATTGAATGCTTCGTAGATAAGCGTCTCGCCGCAAACAAAGGCCGCATAGGTTGGCCGGGTATCAAGGTTGTTTCCCCAGATCGTATTGTTGCGAATGTATATCTTGGCGAAAGGACCGGGCCCATTAGAATTGTTGAACGTCTCGACTCCCCGGCCACCGTTGGCGATCAGAATATTGTTGTCAATTACACCCTGCTGCCCGTAGTTTGATAGCCCGGTCTGGACGCCGTCCCAGGTGTCGAATATTACCCCCTCCCCGTCAGAAGGGGTGCCTACGTTGCAGGGATTTCCGTTGAAATTGTCCCAGGAGAAGTTCCCAGCAATATAGATGTGGGTTCCTGGTTTGGTGTCCGACGCCACCGGCTCGTAGATGCTAATCCCGCTGCCGCAATACGAAGACCCCCCTGCATCGTTGTAGGTAATGTTCCCCAAAATAGCTATGTAATCCACGCCGTAGGTACTGTTTTCCGACGATGCTATACCGTTCAATCCACACCCGCTCGCAATGTTATTGGCGAAGATAATGTGGTGGATAGAGCTCGCATACGGGTACATCAAAAAGCACGGTCCAGAGGTCGCCGACCCATCCGCTTCCCAGCCTTGCACGCCCCAATAGCTTGTCTGGACAGTCATGGCATTCTGGGAGCTTGTCATTCCGCTGATCTTGCAGGCATCGAAAGTAGCACAAATGAGCCAGGCGACATTGTTACCGGCTGGACATGTCACCGTGCCGAATGTCTGGAAGTTAGCAGGAGAATAAGAACTGGATGCCGCTGCAGTGATCGTATCTCCGCAATTCACCGCGTGATCCGGCGTAAGCCACGGAGCACCTGCGCTCGTTCCATTATTCCCGTCGCTGCCGGTAGCGGAGAGATAATAGCTCGCGGCCCAGGCCTGGACCGAAAATGTAAGCAGTACAAAAACAATAAGTTTATTCATCTTAGTGAAGCAGCAGGGTGAATCCGAGATACGTGTTTACATCATTACTGCTCGTGGTAGGCGATGGCACCGTCACGTTCCCACACTGCCCGGCGGTGGTTGTATTCGCCGGGCCTACCCCGTACAGCGCTAGCGAGTAAACTCCGGAATTATTCGGAGCGCTAAGGTTGAGGGTGGTGGCATCCCCGCTCCAGCCTGCAAAATATGTACCACCGGGCAGCGTTACACTGGATTGTGCGATAGCCACGTCATTTCCATATTGGGTATCTGGCCATCCGCTGCCTCCTGCGTGGGCTCCCAGATCTGCCACCATCGTTCCCGCGCTATTCCACAAGCAGATGTCATAGTGATGACTAGTCGTGGCATCCACAGCGTTTACGTTGAATCCGAAATGGGTTACGGTCATCCCTTGCGCGGGAATCGTGAACGCGACCCAGTTGACCGCGTTTGCTGCGCTCAAGACGAGGTTGCTGGCTTCTGATGCCGGATTGTAGAGACTGAAAGAAGTAAGCGGAGCCTTCACGAGAACATTCGCCGAGGCGATACCGCTGTCTTGCTGCTGGCCGCCGGTTCCTGTATACGAAACCAAGTCTCCCGAAGTAGAGCTATTTGGACCTGTAGGTATCGCGGCCCCTGATCCAGCCTGGGGGCAATAAGTTATCTGTGACACTGAGCTGGACACGGAACCGACGCACGCCAATGCCGCATAGTTCGGCGCAGCGGAGGGAACCTGCCATGAATACGCCGTAAAGGTTGCAAGTGCTGGGCCAAATATATTGAATGTGTTCGCTGTAACGGAGGGGTTGGTCGTATTGCCCACGATGCTGACTTCGCCCACATGCACGCCATCCGAGGTGGACGATACTCCGCTGCTTGCACTAAGCGTCGTAAACGCCCCCGTTCCTGGTGTCGTTGCGCCCGTGGAGGATGGATTGATTGCCCCCGCGATCGATGGGTTAGGATAGGTTCCGCTGAGCGCTCCGCCTGCCGCGCCCGTAGGTGCTCCTCCGCCACCACCAGCCCCAGCCCCACCTCCGCCACCAGTTTGCTGAGCAATAGAAATGGCTGCCGAAGCAGCCATGATCAGGGCCACCAGCAGCCGGCGCATCAATCGTACTCCGTGACGGCGACGGTGGTCGCAGTCGCAGTCGCTGAGCGAAGATTACACAAGAGTGTGGCCGCGATCGCATAGCCACCCGAGTTATCCGGCGGCGTTCCGATCACCAGGCCATAGCCATGGCCCCATGGAATGGGGGTACCTAGAGTAACTGGCTGGGCCGGCGGTAGAACCGTCCTGATGGTGGTAAACGGTGGCGTGTTTCCATCCGCGAATTGCATTTGTATGCCCTGCGCGGTAACGCTGCCGTCTTCAATTATGTCGAAGCGCCGGGTTACCTGAGTTGCGGACACAGCGACAAAAGCGCCCGCGCTGCCGTTGAGGTTAATCAATCTGGTGTGGGCCATGTTATTTCTTCCTCATCGACATCAGCGTTTGCGCTAATCTAGCGCGCTTGCCGAGCTTGCCTTTTGCGCCAGACTTCTCGCTTGCATATTCAGCGGTTGACTCTCCGGCTTTTTTCGCAGCAGAAGAGAAGCTTCCCTTGTTCTTCGAGGTCGCTTTCGCGATCCAATTGGCCGATCCCATGATTTCCTCCTTGCCTACTGTTGACTCTCCACAAACACCTCGAGCTCGGCGCAAAAGGCGTCGAAGTTGTGCAGGTGTGGCCCGTGCAGAACGGTGAGCGTCAGCGTCTCTGTAGCAGCGTCGTAAACGTATTTCACATCCGCCCCGAAGTCGTGCGCCTCGCCCGAATACCCAGTGAGTTTCAGCCCCTTGGCGGCCACGGTGGATTCAAACCTTGCGAACCGGTCTGGGGCATAGTTGGTAATTTGAATAGTTTTCGTATTGCTCATTTCGTCTCCGTGACGGTCATTTGGCTCCCGCCCACAGTCGTGACGGTCGGCGGGATTACGGGTGCAGGGGTGGGCGCAGGGACGGCGGTCACCGCTTGATACGCATTCCATGCCGCGACGACGGCGTTAATGTACGCGGTGGTCTGCGCGATCGTGGGATTTGATATGCCTAACGCTTGTTGCTGTTGAACGACATACGGTTGCAGTGAAGCTAAGACCAGAGCCAGCTTTTGCGCCCCGCTACCGGCCTGGGCTCCTGCGGCGGCGGCGGCACCTTCTGCATTCGTCACCAAGGTGACAGTAAGGTTGTAGAGCGTTGCCATGCCAGGAAACGCTACGTCGATATATGGTTCGGCTGCCTTTGCGACCGGCAGTGCGATCGTAAAGAAGTCTTTGAAGATTGTGCCGACCTTGCCAAGAACAGATGTGAAGCTCATAGTGTTTTTTTTCCCGTCACCGTGACCTCAGCCACGGGGTTACCGACTACCTTAACGTTGCCCTGCTGATCCACGACCGCCGAGAGCTGTGGTGTCGGATACTGTTTGAGATAGGCGAACAGTGCAATCATCGCCGGGACCGTTGCCAGGCGGATCATGTTCAATACTCCCGCCTTGTCGAAAGTAAAGACCGCCGGGAGTGCAATCGCCCCCGACGCCGCGGATGCAAACGCGGAAACGAACGCCGCCAGTAGCCCCTGTAACCATAGTTTCCAATTCATCCGTTACGTCCTCCCTTTTTGCTGAGCATGGAAATCCCAATGACCATCGCCACTCCGACGATCAGGATGATGATGTCCACCTTACCCACCTAGCTCCGCGCTCATGGCATCACCACGTAAGACGGCCGCGTCTCAGGCCCAAGTGGGATATTCATCAACTCCCGCAGAAGGCTCTCCGAGTGCAGCCATATCGCCACGGAAACATCCATGCCGGTTTGCGGGTCGAAGCCTTCCGGTCTGCCGGCCGTTTCCCATTCGGAATAGGCTTCGCGTTCAATCTCGTCGTGTGTTGGTTGTTTCATGCTCGTGCCCTCGCTAGCCATCCCTTAAGATCCTTCTGCTTATCAGGATTTGCGGCCACATCCGCGTAGTAAAATCGTTCCGCCGAAGCGCGCAGATCAGTGAGCACCAGCAGCGAGTCCGCAGAACTAAGCTTCATCAGCGTCTGCACGCCGATTACGCCGTCTTCCGTGACCCCAACAGCGTCTTGCAGGAATTTACTCACCGGCTTTACGCCAATGTTGATCCCGAGCGACAGCAGCTTGTTCGCAATGTCCTGGTTGGAAATTTCCGTGATGCACAGCGGCAGGCAGTAGCTTTGTGCATACACGCCCTTAGCTATCTGCAGGGCGGCGATAGAGCCCATATCCTTGAAGAACCCGCTGGCACCCAAATCCTGGTGAAACCGCTGATCGATCCCATACCGAGTTTTGGTTACGCCGTCATCATTGGTGGTGATCACGCCGGTAAGCTTGCTGTCCTCAAAGCTCAATGCGTAGCTGATGGCGACGTCTTGGTTGGCCATTATGCCGACCGCAGGCCCTTATGCTCTTGCGCTGCGCGGTCGATTTCTGCTTTGAGCCGGACCAGTGCATGCGTAATGCCAACACAGGAAGGGGTACCACCATTCCATCCTTCCGGGTACATGAAGTCAGGCAAGTCCATCCAAAACTCCGCGGCCTTGGCTATCTGCCGCTTGATATCGGGGTGGAGCTCTGGAAACTCCATCCAATTGCTGACGGGATAGTTAGCGTAATAAACAATCTTCCCGGTAAGGGCTTCTAGTTCGTTAATCAGCTCACGTTGGTACCTGAAATCGACACCCGTGACATGGCTATGCAACGCCATTAACTCATCCAGGCGATGCAGTTCCTCACGTAACCGCTTCTCTTGGTGAGTGTGCGAGTAATTGTTAATCTCCACCACGGGCGAGCAAGCCATTTCCTTGGTGATACCGAACTCTCCAGCAACGCACCGCAGGTTGGCAACACACCCACCACTATTCCCCCATAACTGGGCTGCTATAGCAATGCGATACTTCTCAATCTCCTGCTCAAGCGTGGCGATCTTGAGCGCCTGATATTCAATCAACGATCCCTTTGTCATAGCTTCTCCATTTAGTGCATTCCCCATGCGTGCTTTATCAGCTCGATGATTCCTGTCATGAGTGCCGTACCTACCGCGGCAGCGATCGCCAGAAAGATCCTGTTGTGGGCAGCCCGGCCGATAGCTTCACCGCTTGCACTCGCCAGCACGTTGGCGACGTTCCTCTGCTCAGCAATGATTACCTCAAGACGCGAGGAGTTTTCCTTATGCCTGGCGTCCTGCTTCTTGTCATATATCTCAATTTCATGCTTGATCATGAGGGTTACCTTCTCTTCGTTTAGTGGCAATCGTTCCCCCGTTCGACGATTTTTAATGCTTCAAGATAGCCACCATCACGGCAGCGATTGCAATGAGCGCCATGATTATGGTCACGATGAAGTTGGCGCTTACCTGGTGGGAGGTCGTGGCCTCTCCCTTGCCCATATCCCTTCCTTCGATCCGGCCGCGCCACGCGGTTAATTCAGCTATTTTCTCCGCATTGCTCGCGCATCTTTGGTCCATTTCTTCCTTGGTGGCGAACGTGGCCTGCTGATCCTTCATCGCGGCCTTTATCTCGTTCGCGGCGTCCCACCTCTTATCGTTCGCCGTTTCGGCTTTTTCTATCGCCTTTTCGCCATATTGCCTCGCGGTAGTCGCCGTCTGCTCTACGGCCTTAATCGCGATGTCTATAGCTTGGCGGTTGGCCTTCCCGATTAGCGTGTCTGCCTTGAATCGAGCATCATACAGACGCTCTATATCCTTGAAGCGTCTGGCAAAGTGTGCATATACCGATTCGACAGTCCAAGCGTCACTCTTCTGGGGTCGGATGGGCACCTCACGTCTGTCATTGGATGGTCACGCCTTGTGTCGTAGTTCCCTGCGTCTTAGTGCTGGCAGATTGTGAGACGTACTCGTACCACGGACTACTTGGCACAGTTCCATTGATAATTGCCTGGATGTGCGTGACGTTGGGGTTAGCGACGCCGAGAGCTACCGCAGTCATAACGCCGCTGGTCGAGATGGTTCCCACGCCACTGGCCGAAGTAGTCCACGATGAAATCGCATCCCCACGCGCATTGGCTACACCCACCACGGTTGAAGTGAGCTGCACGCCGTCTGAATACTGAATCGTGGCCGCAAACTGGACCGTGTTGGGGACAGTCACATAGTTCAGGAAATTGCTTCCCGGGACATTCAGGTACACCTGGGAGATCGTCGCAGTGGTCAGCGTGTAAGTTGCGGTGCCTACCGCGCTGTTGACATATCCAGTGGCTGCAGCGATAGCTTTTACCATGGTCGTCGCTGTCACATTGAAGGTCCCTGTGTAGACCGTCGAGCCCGTGGTAGGCGTCGTCCCGTTGGTCGTGTAATAAATCGTCGAGCCCGCAGTCGCGTCGGTGATGATGACCGCCTGCGTGCCCGTAAAAGTCTGGGTGGGCGGGCTGAATACTGGAGTCGCAACAGTCGGCGCGGCACCGCAGTGCATCGTCCAGATCGAGAAAGGGATGCTGGTCGGAGATGAGGTCGCCTGCACGTTTGCTGTGCCGGTAGCAGCGCAGGAAACGAGCCCGGTGCTGCCAACCGTCAGGATGGTGCCATTTGAACTTGTCCAGACGGCCGTGTTGCCAAACGAGTCAGGCAGGGGGCGCGCCACTGAATCGGAATATGTTCCTGTAGCCGTGAACTGGATAGCCGGAGCACCCACCGTAAGCGTGTTGATGCCGCCCACGTTTCCTAGATAACCGCCCGTCAGGGTTGGCGTGTTGAGCGTATATGCGTTGCTCGAGATTCCGCTGGTTAGGTATCCTGCTGCGACTGCAAGGGCCTGAACCGTTGTGGTCGCAGTCAGAGATAAGGCAGTCGAATAAACCGGAGAGCCGGTCGTCGGGGTGGTGCCGTTGATGGTGTAGTGAATGGTTGAGCTGGGTGTTGAATCGGTCAGCGAAACCGACAGCGTACCGGTAAACGACTGTGCCGTGGGGCTCATTACCGGGGTCGCCGCGGTCGGTGTGCCGCCTCCGGTATAAGCTGCGCTCACCACGGCCGATGGAGCGAATCCATATCCAGATGGGTAGGTGGTCGGCTGGTTCGCTGCACCCCACATGCCAACCGTTTTCACCGTCGCTGCTGCTGTCAAAGTGAATGGTCCGGTATAGAACTGCGCCGGGACGGTTCCAGGTACAGGCGTCGAGCCGTCTGTGGTATACCAGATGCTCGTATTTGAATTGATGCCCGTGCCAGGGTTGGACAGGGTCACGGAAAGTGGGAAGCTCTGCGCGCCGGCCGGTGGGTATATCGTTGGCGCGGTGCTGGCGGTCACTGAGCAGGTGCTCGTACCGTTAGTATTGATTGAATTGGCCGCGCCTGGGGTGTTGCCGCTGAAGGTAATGTTGTTGGACGCTCCGTTGGTCAGTGGCACATAGTTCATGGTGGCCGAGCTACCTTGGCCTATGCTGCCAGGTCCGCAGAAGGTGTTATTCGTAACCGTGAACGTCCCTGAAAAGTTCGCGCTGATGGCGACACTCCAGACGCCCTGAAACATTTCGTTCACTGCCGAAGAGTTGTAGCCAAACATCTCATGCGCGATAGCCAGCCAACTTGAGGCCTGATTGCCGATATAGAGGTTTCCTATGCCATGGGTGGGGTAGCTCCCTCCATTGGCCAGGGACAGCGCCATCGAGTAGTAGCTCGCCAGGTAATCGTCGTGGTAGCTGTTGTATTCGAGATATTCGTCTCCGCTGATCGGATTAATTTGCGACTCAATCGCTATTCTGTGGATGTAGCTGAAGTCGTTGTAGTCCATCGTGCAGCTGTTGCAGAAGATCGTGCTGGTGTACGCAGGATTCTGGAAGTCCTTAATCCCCTCTTCCTGGTAATAGACCGTATTGTTAGATATCACCAGATCGGTTGCGCCAGGGTGAATGCCCACAAAAGCGCAATAGCCCCCGTATGAGCTGGGGTTGCCGCCCTGATAGGGCGCACCGGTCACGCCCATGATGTTCGAGCAGTTGCCAGAAGCCCCACCACGGTTCCAGGTGATGGTGATGTTCTGGTCGTTATTGGTGGGGTTGACGCCATCCATATCGATCAGCGTGTCGTGCGGATCGCCGGTCCCGCTCGCGCCTCCGGTCTGGTTGCCATAGAGATAATTGCGCGTGATAGTCAGGTTCTGCTGATTCGCCGGCACATAGATGCTGCACCCGCCCAGCGCAGACGGAGTTTCCCCGTTGAATCCCATGTATTCAATGCTTTCGGTTGCAGTGGACGGCGCCAGCGTCACCAGGCAGGTGCGACCGAGATTGCCTTGGATGGTCGCTGTGGGGGTGTATCCGAGGTGAATGTAGCCGTCGGGGTTGGTGTAAGCAGCCAAGGGCACGGTGGGGCCAGCAAGCGATACGCCGCTGGGAACGTTGAGGGTTGAGGTTGCGGTGTATGTGCCTGCCGCAAAGGTCACGAGGTTCCCACTGCCGCATGCGCTCACCGTCGATTGCACTGAAGACCATGCCGTTCCTGACGCGATGGGGCAGGTAGCGGCATGTGCTGCGCCGCATCCAAAGACCATCATGAGCAGAAACAGCAGTCTACGTACCACCGCAGACCCCATACTTTATGCGGTAAGCAGTCGAGGCAGCCAGAGCCACTTCCGTGGTCACCGTCAACGCGACTTGGCCAGTGGTATTCGATGCCACATCTTCCGGACCCAGGAACGTGGTGCCGCCAGTAACCTCTATTGGGCAGGTTGGAATATTCACGCGCGTGCCCGGAAGGGTGATAGTTAGGATTGTCCCCGCAGCCAGAGACCCGGTGCCAGTGGTGAAGGTAAGCGTGCCTGACAGTGAATCGTTGATTACTCCGCTTACGGCTGTCGGTGTAGTGGCTCCGGTTCCCACCTGCGCTGTCGCGCCCAGAGTATAGACCGCCGTACCAAGACCGTTGATACCGCTTAAGGTTCCATTGGTCAGGGTGACCGAAGTTCCGGTCGCTGCACCAATGTTGGGCGTGATCAAGGTCGGGCTGGTCTGCAGCGGAACTACCGTGCCTGAGCCTGTGGTCGTGTAGCTGGTGCCCCACGCCGTGCCGGTGGAATTGGGTATTCCGGCGCCAGGGTAGACCATCGACCCGCCGCCGCTACCTGCAACCACCAGGCCGCCGACGCAGGAAAGCGGACCGGATGAATTGCTGCCGATGATGGCATTCGGTCCTGAGCACGATGCGCCAATGGTCGGTGATGCGGTGGGTAGCAGTACTTGTCCAGGCACAGGCACGAAATTGAAGTAGCCTACCCTGAGCTGATCTGTCGTGGTCGCGTTATAGAACTGAATTTGCAGGATGCAGCCCGCGCGACCAGTGAAGTCCACCGGAAACGAGAATGGTTGCCATGCTGTCGTAGTCGTAAAAGTTCCCGAGGAAATGCTGCCCGCCGACGAGCATTGTCCAGTGCCAGAATCAAAGGCTGAAATCTGAATCGTAACTGTGCTGCCGGCCGCTACGGTCTTGAGGTCCATGGAAGCGACATAAGGGCCGTCGACCAGCCTCTGGTGCGGTCCGATGTAGATAGAGCCGTTGAACCCATCGAATGACTCGGGACGGCAAAGGGCGGCACCGCCAAGGTTGCAGGCTGCATAGTTTGCCCAGAATGGCTCGGTCGGATCTTGCACGTTCTGCGCCGACATTGGATCTGAGTCGAATGAGTAGTTAGTGTTCCACTCGCCCGGGTGAATCATCCCGCCAAGCGCGTTCTCGTAGGGGTGGACGTTGTTCCCAGTGATGCTCGCTTCGTTCGAATGGCCCGTGTAGCCCTGAGCGAAGCCAGCCCCGCAGTGTGTCGGAGGGCCGCCACCACCCGCATAGACTTCGCACTTGGAGTTGGTTCCCCAGTTATAAAACTGCGGGTGAACATTCCAGACATTCGTGAAGTATTGCGAGTTGCCGCCCGACAGGTCCCCGAGATCGTTGTTGTCCCCATAGTTCAGTGCGGGCAGAGACATCTGGCTATTCGTGATGGTGTGGCCTGAGCCGCCCCAGTAAGTGGGCACATCTTCAAAGTCCACATTGTCGTAGGTGTTGCCGAAACCGTCATCCACCACGTACGGGTTTACTTCGATGTGAGACCCGTTCTCCGGTTCGCAGGCGGCCACAGTGGTCTGATTCTGCGCATTAAAAGTCACAAGGCTTCCGGTCTGCTCATCCAGCGTGTAGCCCTGATAAAGACAGGTCGTCGCGCCGACTGCGGTGCCGTCATAAGGCGAAATCTCGGTGCTGTAGTTGTCCAGGCGGGCGATGAAGCTTTGCTGGAAGTCGACCAGGGCCAGCGGATAGGCTCCCCGGAATGACATGTCATGGATGTGGTTTCCCGTGCCTGTCGGGCCGACAGGACCGATATAATGCTGCCCAGCAGATGCGGCGCCCTGCATGATCCCAAACATCACGCCATTCGAGTTGAACCCACCCATGTCCACGGCGTAGGGGACGGCATTGGAAGCAGAGTAGAAGTCTTGCGTGCCATTCGTGTTCTGTATCTGCGTCGTCCCGAAGTAGAGGTGCTCGAGGAAAGAGTTCGTCAGCCCAGTGTTCGCAAAGGTCTGAGCGTTGGCGGTGGGGAACGACAGCGCTGCTGCACCGCCGCATTCACCTGGGAACCAGTTCGCGCCCGACGGAGTCGAGTCGTTGGTGTTGATCGATGGGATGACGGGCCACGGCTGATCGGACGAGCTCCCAAACAGGTTCTTCGCCGGGCACGGATTCATCGGCGCAATCACCGTGGTGCCCGAACAGCCGGCAGAGGTCGCAGGGCCGCGGCGAAGGATGGCCGTGTACGGGCCGTACGAATTGCTCCCCATGTAATCGGCTTCGATGCCGCATACTTTGATGTGCCCATGCTGCGCGAAGTTCGACTCAAAGCCCGGGATCGGCGCGGTCGACAGCGTCAGGGTCAAAGTCAGGGGATACGTGATCGTGGTCGGGATCGTAGTTGTGGTGCTTTGTATCGCTGTGCCGGTGAACCATTCTGCCTGCGCGACCGTGTACCCAGATGTGTTGGGCAGCGCAGTCGAAAGCGTTGTGCCTGTGAACCCTGCCGAGCATCCAGCACCCGTGTTACTTGAGACCGTCGCCGTGAATATCGTGGTGAAGTACGGAAACATAATCGTCTGCCCAACTGCGGGCACACGGCCAAGCGCGGTGGGTACGCAGATGACCGAGGAGTTCTGTGCCGTGCTGGCCACACCGTTGGTGCAATTCAGTACCCACCCGGGCGCGCATGGTTGATTTGCCAGCGGAGTGTGCTGGTAAAGCGGGCGATAGAGCGGCGTATGGACGGTCGGCGTTCCGGCTGCGTTGTAGCTGGTCCACGGTCCACCAACTATGCCCGTGGGGTCAACGCCCGAATCAAGCGTGAAGCCAACATCCTCGACACGCAGGCCTGCAGCAGTTGCCTTGCCCTGACCTGACGCGTCCGGCTGCTGTAGGATGTCCTGCCCCGGGCCGCCAATAAACCCGCCAAATTGCGCCTGCTGGCCGATGAGCGACTGCCCGTTGTTCCATGCGATTGGCTGGGCGACCAGCATTCTGCAGCCCACAGGGATGCTCAGTGGCGATCCGCCTGCGCTATTCATCGCATTCTGGATATTCGACACACCCCCGGGATTGCCGGCGTTGGGAGCGGAGTTGTCGGTGCCCAGTTGCGCGAAGCCGCTGAAGTTGAACGGCGCATTCGATGAAAGTGAAAAGTTGGGGTAGGTATAGGCCGTGATCGTGGGCGTCCACGAATACTGCGGAGACTGGTACCCGTAGCCAGTCTGCACGGTGAAAGTCATCGTCTTGCCGATATCCGTTACCGCTCCGATCAGCGAACCCACGCTTACCAAATTGGAGCCTGCGGTCAGCGATACAGTTAAGGGCGTCTGCCCACCATCGCAGACGACGCCGAATTGCGAAATCTGCAGATAGTCCGCGCCCTGGCGGAGGTCCTTCGTGTGCACTGAATTGTTAGTAAAGGGCAGCTGCGCCATGCCCTGAGGAAGAATCGCCGTGGTCGTGCCGCTGGGAGCCGCAGCAAAGAAGGCGTTCGCTTGCAGCAGTGTCGTGGTTGGCTGTAATGCATAGAGCCCAGGCGCGCCAGAGACCGTGTTGCCGGAGGTCAGGTAAGCGCCGAGTTGCAATGCGCTCCCGGGACCGCCGCCGCCTCCTCCGCTTCCAATAGCTTGGCAGTTTAGCGAGTTGCCATGAACATCAACGCCCGTGCCAGCATAGCCGATAATGCATGGCGTCCCTGCTGCAGCTAACGCGCTCGCGGTTGCGGCTAACCCGGTGGTGTTCTGGTTCCATATCGTGACTGGGCCCGTCAGACCGGTGTATGCAACATTGGTTGCGGTGCCTGCGTTGCCGGTGATCGAGCCCGAAGGGATTACATAGTCGACGCCAGGGGTTGCAGGGATGATGCCGTTCGGTCCGCCAGTGCCCTTGTAGACCAGCGTGGTTGCAGGTGCGCTTGCCCCACCGCCCGCGGCTACTGCGATGTACTGCGTGCCGTTCCACGAGTAGTAGCTGGTCGGCACCGTGGTTACGTCGACCAGGCCAAGCTCTATGCTGCCCTTTGCCGCCGCGATAACCGCCTGCGCATTCGCTGTACCCACGCTCTGGTACCACGCGCTGTTCAAGATCACAGTGTTGGTGGCTGGCGTAGTCATGTTCTGGTTTAACGCTTCCTGCAAGCCGCCCGTGCCTGACTGAATGAAGAACGGCACCTGGTGGGAATTGACCGCAGCGATCGAGATAGCGCAGGTTTGGTTGTTGTCAAGAACTGCGGTGGGCGTGACGGTCTCAGTCAGCGCCGGGGAGCCGTCCACGATCGTTACAGGTGCGGCAGCTCCGGAGGGAGGAGCCCAGAAAGCAAACTGCTTCAGCGGTCCAGATGCATTGCAGGTGCCACCTGGCCATGAGTAGGTATTTGGCGCGTAGCCTGCGACCTTGTACTGATACTGACTTGCGATGACCTGGCCTTCGACGTTCTGTCCCTGCATGGGTGCAGAGCAAAGCAGAAGGATCAGGACCCCCAGGAGTTTCTTCAGTGTAGATTCCGGTATACGAGCTCGCCCGCAGTCGCGGGATCGGCAATATATGTCAGCTCTTCTGGTGGTGACGGAAACGCGGCTACCCATTGCGGCGGCGGCTGATTCGCGGGTGGCTTGCACGGCTCCGCAAGACAGTCCACAACCCACTTTGTCTCCTGCAATGCGACGTCGATGAGCGATAGACCGGGCTCCGATTGGCAGGCGAACACCGGATCACCCAAGCATCCATCGCACATTGGTTGCATGACCGCATACCGCAGCGGGCCACAATGCAGGTCGGTAGGATCAAACGAATACGTCTTGTGATCAAACTCCCAGGTAGACTGTCCCTGCACTTTTGGGCACAGCAATGCGATCGCCAGAAGAGCGAGGAGGAGTTTGCGCAAGATGTTGGAGGGCTTAGCGAATCACCTTGACGAGGTAGCTATTCCCTCGCTGGCTACTGCCACGTTGGCATTGAGCAACTCTACGGTGTTTTGGAAGGCCCGGACAAGAACTTCGGTCGGGATGTCTAGGGGATAGACCGACCCTGAGCGCGCCATGCCTGCCATCACGCAATCCGCAATCATGTCCAGCACGTCAATCAGGTTCACGTCACTAGGCACCCCGTCTGGTTGCAAAAGGTGATGCCGGTTGATCTTGCGGTGCGCGTCCCACCACTCGGTTTGCTTGAACCCGGTCAGGAAGTCGCGGTGAAAGCCGTCGATGTCGGAAATCTTATCTAGATCGTGATATTTTGCCCGCTCGGCGATCAGGAACCGAAACAAGTCCAAGGCTGCGCGCACGTCGTGAATGTGCTGGATGCTGCTTTCGAGCAGGGTCTCCTTGCTGGTGTTCGCGAAGTCGCAAGTTCTGGTGTCGGCAGTGGCGCTCTTATTGATTGTAATCATGGGAATCCGTAAGATCCGGTTGGATTGTCTTCGCAGATGATGTCGTATGTCATCGCCGTGCCTGAAGGATGGACCACCGTAATTCCCCCAGCCGATACGGCCGTCACCTTGGAAGTGTTAGCCAGAATTGAGGTTGCGCCTGCATTGATAGCAGCGCTGTCGCCTGTGCTGCGTGCAAGCTGGCACGAACCATTAATGGTCATGGTCTGAATCCCCACCGATTCAGTTGTGACCGCAGTGTTGATCTGAAAAAACTGGTCGCCCATATATCCGAGGAAGCCCAAAGCCCTGAGTGTAGTCGAGCCCGCACCAAGAAAGGTCAGCACGCCCGCTCCAGCCGAGCAAATCTGATTGCCTGAACCATCGGTCGAGTTTTGGAAGATGGCGTTGCGCCCCAGAAACGTGCGCGTCTCCCCACCGACTAGAGAGTTGATAAAGCAGTTTGTTGCTCCTCCGATTCCCGCGGTGCCAAGCTCTGAGTTGCCCTCCATCCGCGTATCGACTACGTTCTGCAGCTCGATTTCATACTGCTTGGTTGCAGGCGCTATCGGTGGCGAAGTCGTGAAGTAGTTGTTGATCACGTTCGCCCCAGCCGTATTCAGTGCCGAGCCCGCGCCTGCTTCACCGAGCACGATCTGGTGCGGTGAAGCTTCGAAGTAGTTCCCATCGATGATCGTGCCCCGCGAATGCATATCGTAGATTGATCCGCCGTTGGGGCTGGTGCCGCAGTGCTCTAAGTCGTTGTCACGATAGCTGTTGTTGAGCGATCCGGTCAAGCCGCCTGGGTTGCTGTTGCGGTCATTCCAGATGCACCAGTTGCTGTTGACCACAATCTGGTTGTCGTGGATGTGCATCGCGTTCGGCGTGAAGATGTTGGGGCCCGATCCGGTAGAACTGCAGGTATAAGGGTAGGACGCGTTGCAGATGGTCGGGATCAGGTGAATCCCGTTTAGGTTATTCGTGATCAGGTTGTCGTAGATGTTTGAGCTGTTTGTGCCCTCAACCCTGATTCCATCTCCTGCCGCGAATCCCTGGATCAGCATGTTGCGAATTGTGATCCGGTTGGTCGGATACGTATGGATGCCGCTGGTTGCCGACGCTGTACCGTTGACCTGAAAGCCTTCAATGATCAGTTGCGAATCGCCGGGTCCATTGGTGCCAATTGGGGTAACAATCGCATCATTTGTGCCCGTATAGCTGATTACCGTGCCAGGAGAGCCGGTCAACTTGTAGGTGCCGAAGATGTTCAAGGGCAGCGAAATAGACGTTGTGTATGAATAGCTGCCGGCCGGAATGTAGAGTTCACACTGACTGCCGCATGACGCCAGCGCCGCGGTGACCTTCGCGCCCAGGTCGAGATAGCTGGCGAAGCAGCTCGACTCAACGTTGACCGTTCCATTCACCGAGCACGAGGTCGTGTTGCCCATGTTCGTTACGTTGTACCCACCAAAGTCGAGCGGTCCGGAGATACTCTGCGGTCCATGATTCAGGGGCTGCGAAAGGATCGGCATTGGGTAGATCACCGTCCCATTCCATAGCGGGGCCCCCGCCGATACGTTCACTGTGCCAGAAAGCCCGCCGTTGAGTTGCCATGCTTGCGGCCATCCTGGATAAGCGTTGCCGCTTGAGCTGGTCAATGAGACGTTGTAGCCCTGATACGGAATGATGGTGTCGTTGAATGCGATTGTGCATGGTGACGTATTGCTCCCTGGTGGATTAGCTCCTGTAACCAGCGGGACAGATTGCGTGTATTGTGCTGTCGCGCTGGTAGTGGTGCCCTGCAGCGTCTCTGCACCGCTTGCTGTGCCAATGTAAACCTTGATGCCAGTCGCATTTGCCGGGAATGATACGGGTGGCGACACTAAGATCGATTGCAGGGTTACCGTCTGGATTCTGAATTCAGGGGACGGTAATGACTCGCCAGCAGAATTGTAAAACGTGTACTCGATAAAGTAGATGCCACTGGGCAGCGTGCTGGTTACACTGGTCGTTGTGGTCGGGAATTGCAAAGGGTTGGGCAGGCCTACGACTGTGCCATCTGTGCTGGTATAGCACTGACTTGTTAGCTGGGCGATGTTGCCGGTGCCGACAAGCAGACCGCTCTGTTGCAATTGGAACGTCAGGGTTGCATTCTTGACCGGCAGACCGGATGGTCCCTGTAGGGGTCCGGTCACAGTTCCAGCGAACGCGGTCGATGCCACTATAATCAGCAGTGCAAATAGGAGTGTTTTCAATGGAGAACAAGAAATATCACGAGGTTGCGTTTGGCCGCCTGAAATACAGAATCGCGCTAATTCCGGAAAACTCTCCACTGGCCAAGCTGGATTACCAAGCGGGACATTTGTGCTGGCATTCTGGAGACCAATCCAATGCCCCAAGACCGGCGAGATGGTGCATCCAGCTCAAGACGACTTCGAGTTTTTAACCCAACGGCAACTTGACTTGAGCGACTACAGACGTAAGTAGCCATATCTTCAAACCGCCATACTCCATCTTCCCCAAGCCAAAGCCCATGTCCCTTGATGCCGATCCGACTCACTTGGCGCACGCTGCTACGCTGCACTGAATCAACCCCGCTCTCTTCTCTACCAGCAGCGCTTGCGCGTTCTGCTGCAATTCGTCATGCTTTGCGGCATCCTCGTTGTCCAGAACGCACATGGCTCCTAGCCGAAACGCTTGAAACGCTACGGATGTGTCTCTCGGACCCCACCATCGGCTACCCAGAGCTAGACCTTCTATGCCCAAGATGCCAGCACGTTGGTAGCGCTCGTGCAGACCTAGTTTCTCGACGCCTTCAGGGAATGGCATTTGAAGCCCTATCGCGTCGGCAGGTAGGTCAGTGGCCAATGCGATGCGCCATGGAAGGCTGCGAAGCTCGTCGACCAGTGGTCGTAATCGGGAACGCCAGTACCACCAGCGAAGAGCTACGATTGCAGCTCGTGGACGCGAGCATACCCGAGGACTTTCTTTGCGCAAAAGGCCACCGGATTCGGAAAATGGTTTAGTCTTCATACTTCAAAACTACGGTGTTTCGTAGCTTCGAAATACTCATTGAGTACGCGCATGGCCCTATCCAATGCGGCCCTATCCAATGCGGCGTGCTGGCGAGATGCGAGGGGCAGATCATAGGGGTTGACGATTACATCGCTATGCCACCCACCGATCGGTGATAGAAAATAAGCCGTGGTTGATGCGGCCGCAGATCCGGCGAGCAGGGAGAGGAACGAACGGCGATTCAAAATGGCTGCCCCCTCCAGGTAATCTCGTATCCCTTCTTGCGCCACTTATCGACCACCCGGATAATTATCTGGGCCGTCGCGAACGATCCGAGCGCTACCCCAACGAAAAAGCTGACTATGCAATCCAGGTGATTCATGTGATGTTCCCACATAACACGCGGCGCGCATCCTCAAAAGAATCAAACTGGGCGTGCTGGACGCCGCCCCAATAGAACGGGTTTCGCACGAACCAGAGGGGCAACCTTTCATGCCTGTAAAGGGTTAGCTTGTCGTCATTGACGGTTCTCATGGGTACTCCCGATACAGATTGGGCATTTTGGCGACAGCCTTTTCCAGTAGAATCTGGGCCACATTGCCGATTGCGTTCATTTGCAGCGACAAACAAGTGCTTCCGCGCGGCTCCGCCTCGATATCCGCCAAGATCGCATCCAAGACGTAAATGTTATCCCCGGCGGGAGGCTTCAGGCGATCTATATAGCCCTGCACCTTTTCGGGCAAGGGTGCGTCTGGATCTTCACTCACGCATGCGCTTTCTTGGCTTCGGCTTCCTTCCGCAACCATTCATGATCAGGTGTTTCAGCTGGTACGCTGCCACCATGCTCGACCGTGCCGACATTGTCTGCTGGGTTCGGAGATGTGCTCTGTGCAGGCGGCTGGTTGGCGATCACGGGATGCTCAGGCTGCCTGAGCGATGCCCACACGGGATGCTCAGGCAGCCCTCCAGCATGGCTCGCTTCAGGGGACCATGAATTCGCAGTCTCATCTGCTTCCGGCACAATCGCCGTGCCATCGGAATAGACATTCTGGACCACGCTGCCGGTATTGCCGTCGATGATTTGTGTGTCCAAATCCTTGCTTTCCAGATCGCGTGCATGCCCCTGCGCATCGCCCTCTTCGGCGAACGAGGAATCGTAAACGTATGGTGCGGATGAATTCACTCGTGTCTGCACCCGGTAGCGCGCATATGACAGCGGCGGCTCTTCGGCTGCAGTCGGCGGCACAACTTCGGTTTCATAGCCGGCATCTTTGAGCGTGCGGGCGCGCGCTTTGGCTTCGGCTTCAGTCGCGTGGGTGGAATCGAGCGCGTGGTGCTCAAGGCTTGCAAACTTGGACTTAGCTTTCACTTGGTAGCGCTTGGCAATATGCTCTTCCGAGCCGCTCTCCAGCTGTTCAAGGGCTGCCCAGGTGGATTTGCTCATAGTGATTGCGTTCTGCGGCTCAAGCTCGTCGAAGCGGACATTGAAGCCGCGGTAGATGTGTGGAGTGACATGTGACATGGATGCTATTCCCTTCCTAAACGTATTGAATCGCCTAGATTGTTCGGCTTGTTGAAGTCTTAGCGCGCTGCAGTCGTATTAGAAATCGATTAACGGCTTAGAGCCGGTGCAAACCGCCCCCGAAAAGTAGCCAAAGGATGAGCAGCAGAATCAAAATTCCGCCTATTCCGAACCCTCCACCGGCGCCGTAGCGGCCATAGCCCCAATAGCCACCACCACCTGCGAGGAGTAGAACCACTACCACGATGATTAGCAGCATTTATGCCTCATTTCGGCTCACTCAATTTGTCCAGCCGCGTTCACTTTGATGCCGTAACGTTGGCCGTGAGCAATAGCCATCTTTCGCTTCAGCTCTTGAAATGAATCCTCAGGCGCCCACTCTGCACCGAACTGCTCACACATTTGGCGCGCTAGCTCCATATCCCACGGGCTAACCTCTCCGATATCTCGGCCGTCGAATTTCATGGTCCCTCGACCGACTTCAGCAGCATTTTTGCCTCATTTCGAATGTGCCCGCTTACAATAGCGCCATTCTGTCAAAGTATGCTCTGGTCGCGTATTGCCGCAGCTCGCGCAAAGACCGGTATCGCATTTATTCACAACGTCGGAATCATATAATGCGGCCCCCTGCGCGCGATCTTCCGCTTCAGCTTGGCGCCTGCCGTCCTTTACGCCTTGCTGGTGGCCTAAATCGTATGCATCCATCTGCGACACGGCACGAACCGCACGATTCATGACCGCCTGCGTATAGCGATCCAGCAAGTTGCTGCAATGTGGAAGCAGATCCCGCAACTGCGCACGAGTCAGCCTGTATTCATTCTCGTCGGTCTGGCATGCGATCGATTTGTCTGTCAATTGCTTGTCATCTACCCTTAGCGTAGCTGCCACCAAACAACACCTATGCCCCCCAGAACCGCACTCAGTGCCACACCGAAGACCACTCCGCGCCACCATCCCCTGCACCACCCACGATCATGCTGCCGCTTCACTGTGCTGTTCATGCTTGCTATGGTTGCCCACGTAAGCCGGCGGTTGATATCTGCATTGACCCTGTCGCAGGCAGCCACAATGGGCAGCGGGCCCAGATCATCACCGTAGCCGTGCAGAAGTAGCCTCATCGGTGGCCCTTCACTCTAACGCATTGATAATCGCCATCTTGCGGCTTGGTTGCGTCGACATCTTCCCAGCCTGAAAGGTCGACGGTGGTGGCTGTAAAGGTTTCCTGGCCTGTGGTGACTCCACCAATAGTTGCTGGTCCTTGCGTAAAGGTCGCTGTGATCCCCCGGTGGTAGCGCTGCGTCTTGAATCCATCGGGACACGAAGGGCGCATCGGAATCACATCAGGTATGCCGTCTGCCCAGGAAGCTTGGTAGATCGGACCGGATTGCACGGTGATCTGAGCATGAAGCGCGGGTACAAACATCAGCGCGATCGCCAGCAGAATAGGTTCCATAATCCCTCAAAAATCGGGCCGCCACCTTGACCTGACGGCCCATTGCGAACGTTGTAACCGTGCTGGGCTGTTTCTTGACCCACCGATGGTCACCACGTTGCAGGATCTCCCTGCAGACCATTTGCCCAGCACGGAGCTTGTTAATTCCTGCAAAACCTGTTCACCACACACGCAATCACCAGCGCTGCCACAATCGCAATCGGCCACAGCGGCCAGGGGATATGCGGATCAGGTGCCAATTCAAAGCCATACTCGTTTCTCGGCATGCCCCACCAATCGCCCTCGTTGCTCCGGTAGAAGGTGTACGGTAGATCGCCTATTAAGCTCATGGCTGAGGCACTTCCTCAAATCCGCTATCCCGATAGCAATTGCGCTTGTAGTCATACGTGCGACTAGACCTAGCCGCGCTGCTTTCCAGATGCAAATCAGGCCGCTCGATAGTAAGGCGGAGCGGACCGTGCGAGCTTCCATGGCGACTTGGCCGCGGATCATAATCGCCGATAATGACGTTCAGCGTCGGGTCTGCTCTTTGCAGCCAAGCGATGAGTTCGGCGACTGTCATTAAATAATCCTCCACCAAATCCGAACACGAGCAAAAGCGTTGAAGGCGGTAGGCGGCTATATTCCACGCGGCGAATTCCAACTCCGTAGCGCGGGCCGCTTACCGTTTACAGTGGGCCTGATTGGATGCGCACGACCCGCAAAGTCCATGGCGCAAATCCATCCTCAAATGGGCGCTTCATCGCCTAAGTCCTGCAACCAACTGCATCACGCTAAATCCGCCACTGTCCACCTTTGCCCATGTCTTTTCATGTGTCCAACTTGCGATCTTATGATGCAGCCCAATCCACGTTAACTCCCCGCGATCCACCAAGATGTCGACTTGCTTGCGACTGTAATGCCGATGGCTTGTGCTGGTGCATCTGTGCCCAATCGTGACATCGTGAAACCGCTGGCTTTCTGCATCAGACATCACGCATATACGCTTGGGCGGCGGTGTGTGGCTGACAACAAACAGCCGCTCGTGCCGGTTGAGACTCTGGGGTGAATGGTCTCTGCATCTGAGCCTGATACGCTTTAGTTTGCGACGTTCCCGTGCGTTCAAGGAGACGACTCCGCTCTACTCGCTTTGATTGAGATTACCGGCTCTCAACTGGCATCCCCAGTCGCATTCGCTGGGCATCATCAGCAAATTGTCGTGGACCACGAAGAAGCCCAGGAGCCTACCTCGCTCCGGCGTACAGGCAGCTTCCGGCGTGGTCTCGATTCCCGTTGTAGTCCATGAGGCAGCCTTGCGCACTACTTTTGTGCTGGGCCGGTTCGCTTTGCAGAACGCGTAGGAAGCCCGTAGCGCTTCATTTTCTTCCACAAGGCTGTTTTCCCTATGCCAAGCACTTTCAGCGCGTCCTTGGTGCCACAGCGCTCGACGGCGGCTATAACCGTGCGTCGCTCTGCTTCGGCAATCGTCATCAGCGGCCATTCCTGCAACATGGGTTTCGGCTGAACTACCTGCACCGGCCAGTGTTGAATCTCGCGGTGAAGAGGTTTGCCACACCGCCGGCACTTGGGGGAGGGTTCTTGTATGCATTCGCAGGCTGGGCAACGAATCATCGGCGCCGCTCCCAAAGTTCCCAGCCGTGCTGGTTGAAATTGCTAATCAACGCCATATTGACCGCTCCAAATGGACCCAGAGCCGCAATAACTGCGCAGATTCCCACATCGTCCCTGGAGTGCTCCTGCAGAATTTCCCAGTCGTGAGTGTTGCGATAATCGCAATATGCCATCATGGTGCCCCACCCGTAGAAACCACACGCAACCCAAATAGCTACCCCAAAACACCACCTGTAGACAACCAGCCGACCCACTGTGGACAAATCGCGACACTGTGTACAGGGTTTCATTTTGCCTCCATTGCTTTGGGTGCCACCAACCGAATCGTGTGGCCAATAGCACGGAACTCTAGATGTTTGCCTGAAGCGAGCTTATCGATCTGCTCAGCTGTCAGGCGAATAACCCACACGTCTGCTGGTTTCATGGCTTGCGCTTTCCCGGTTTCACCGATTGCGGCCGAGTTTCATGTCTGCATGCTGCGCACAGCCATCGTTCCTGCGCTTGTGGGCCTGCTTTTACGCGATAGACGCCAGCAACTGGCACCTGACATCCATGGCAAACGTAACTTCCGGCAAAACCACCGTTCTGCTGTGGCGAGCTGGCACCGCTGCAACGCACCGCTGACCATAAGCGATCGGGACCACCAACCCACGCCGCTTTGATCTCTGGCTGAATTGCGTTTGGATTCTTTTCGTATGTCATTCGCCAGCCGCCTTTGCTTTGTGGTCGCTGCCAATGAGCACAGGTTGCGGTTTCTTGCCCGGTTCAGGTTGACTGTATCCAGCACGCCAAGCTGTGAGGCACTGGCAGTCTTTCGCGTATCGCTCGAGCTTGCCTTGGTAGCTCGCCCAGAAGAACATCTGCCCTCCGCAACAGGTGGTGCCGTTACCGGGCTTTTGTGCACCTCCGCCAGTTTCACGCTCGCAGGGTATAAACTTCCCACGCACCCGCGCCGCTGCCTGCTTCTGCTCTTTTTCGCTCTTGGGTATTCTGTCTTTCACTGTTCCCACTCCTTTGGGTCTTCCGTGTAGCACTTGTCGTTAAACCACGTTGCCGGATAGGGGATAAACCTTTGCTCCTTGTGGCCGGCAGGACTAGCGGCGTATTCCATGACACGCGCGCGCAGGGCTTTGACTGGGTCCTCGTCGTCGAGGTTCTCCAGGGCTTTCTTGATAGCTTTCTTTGCACGCTCAGGGGATTTCTTGCGGGGGTACTGCTGGTAAATGCTCTCTATATCGCTCGGTGTAAATCGCGCAATAGTACTTATCTTTGTAGATGAAGATGAAGATGAAGATGAAGGGGTTGGAATTTGCTTAACCCCAGTGGTTGGATTTTGGTTAAGCAAAACAGGGTTTCCACCCTTTTTACCCGCCTCGGTACGCACTTTTCGGATGTTTTCGTCCCTAACCATGCGTCGGCACATGATCGCCCCACTATTTGGTTCAACGCTTGCCACCCCGGTGGTTATCAGGTTGCTCAAAGTTTGGTTAACCACATGGATATCCAAACCGAGCAATCTGGCCAAAGACTCGATTGGCATCGGCCGGCCATTGAGCACCAACATCCCGCGGATATCTGACTCGTGCATTAGCATGAGCATCTCGAACCAGATGCCGCGGTCATGGAACGTCAGGGACTGTACGCCGATGTCCTTACGCCAATCGCCTGGGTAGAACTGCAATGCGGGGAGCTTGCCCACCTAGCGCACCTCCCCGAAGTCGAATACGAGACGCTGAGCGTAATCAGCTACAGTTGCACTGAGTTCGGGTGGAATTGTCGCTACGTTGGCCGTCTGTGCTTTACGCTGTGGAGATCCGCTCGAAGATGACAGCATTGCGAACTGCTTTCGCCTAATCCGGCGCTCCTCAATCGACAAAATCTGAATTGTCGTGGACCCTAAGTCCATCCCCTTTTTAATCCCTTGGGGCATTAGCGGCGGTACGCCAGAACCCCATAGGTAGAACGGTCCGCAATGGTGCACCGCATTACCCACGAACTGCTGCGCTGCCCTAACGTTTTCCATCACGTATGGCACGCCGCTAGCTTCACAGATAGCCCGCGCGTGATTGAACAGCTTGATGCCAAGCTCTGGATATGGCGGATTGGGGTGAAAGTGCTTCATGCCGTGCACGCTGAATTGCTCACATGGAGTCGAGGCGCACACGAAGTCAAAATGCCGCAGGTGATGCGGCTGATAGTTGAGAATATTGTCGAGCTTGAACGTGAAGCCTGGTGGGATCTCAGGCGGGGCAACCAGGTCAACCCCAGTGCACTCCCACCCGCGTGCTAAAAAGGCCTTGGCCCAACCAAGTCTTCCCGAGCAAAGATCAAGCATTTTAGGAATGGCCACAGCTTTCCCCTATGTGTAGCAGGGGCAGATTCGAGGCTGAACCGGGGGGTCCGCACTCAAAAACCTGTCCCTGCACAGGAGCGCCGTTGGCAGGCGAACAAGCTGAAGCTGATTCACCATACACCAAATCGCGCGGCTATGCCGTTACCAGCTAGGTGCGGAAATGTGGGAAAAATAGTTTGAAAATAAGTGTTGACATCTCACGGTGATGTGGTAATCTATTCCTGTAAGCAAATGGAGCTGACATGCCAACCGAAATCAAAATGACCGCAGCGCAAGCAAAGAAGGTGACGGCCGACATCGCAGCCCGCGTAGATGCTGCCCAAAGCTCCTATACCGTGGCCAAGGATGCGCACTTCGCGATTCCTGGAAATTTCTTCGATACGCCAGGATCAACATTGGATGCGATGACCGCCGCATGGAAAGAACTGCAGTCGGCAATCCTTGAGGCAAAAAGGCTTGGCTGGGCCGTTCGCGAGTTTGGCACGCTGACCGTAACCGATCACCCTCAGTATTCCAGCGTTGAGTTCGTATCCAAGGCCGAGGCGCGGAAAGCGGCACAGAAAAATGCAGATTGGCGCGCTTGGGAAAACAGCAAAGCGTAAAGGAAAGGCAAACGAATGACCGATCAATTCGAACTCGTTTTCGCAAACTCTGCGATGCAGGATCGATTCCCGGCTTATCGTCGCTGGCACGCCTCGATTGCCAGCGCCAACAGTGAATCGAACAGAGTCATCGACATACTGCTTAACCCGAATTATGGCGTCCCGGCACACTCGGTAAATCCGGTGATCTATGGTCCGGGCTTGGATGATGCTGGAATGCCGGTCGCCCGGTGAATTGCCCTAAGCCCAAACCCAAGCCGATACTCGAGCAACCGTCCATTCTAGCGGGAGACGCAAAATAAGTGTTGACATCTCACGGTGATGTGCTAATCTATTCATGTAAGCAAATGAGCGGCAACGAAGCCGCAGGAGATGCAATCATGACCAGCAGTAAATTTCAAATCGGCGACAAAGTTTACAGCAGCTTTTACGACCGCACCGGCGTGGTAATCGCACATCTAAACCCAGTTATGGGCATTCCGACCGTGCGCATCGAATATGTGACCAAGACCCTGGACACGCTCCAGCCGGTAACTCTCTTCTGTGGGCTGATGGAAGACGGGATCGTTCTAGCGGGAGACGCAAAATGACAACAGCCTACATCTACAACCTGACCACAATGGACGTGCATGTGATACTCACCGGCAGCCAAGCAAAGATTGAGGCCGCCGCCAACCAAATTGGAGACCCGGAAGACTTCGGCATGACCTATACGCCAGCCTTCGGGTGCAACGATGGCCTGAATGACTGCGACGTGGAAGAGTATGACGTTGACGACCCAGCCTTTGATCCCGCGATGGTCGAACTGTGAATTGTCCTCACTGCCGCCAGCGCATCTCTGAAACCAGCCTGCTCTCGGCGGCCGCGAAGGTAATCCGTGGCCGTGGAGGCTACTCTGCCCCGAAGAAGCTTAGCCCCTGCAAATGGTGCGCCAGCCCATTTGGCGTAGCTGAACTCCGCAAACATAAGCCTGCCTGCCCCAAAAATCCCCGCAACATTTAGAAAATAAGTGTTGACACAAATCTGATTCGTGCTAATCTATTCATGTAAGCAACTCAAAGGAGATATGAGATGAAAATCAAGACTGTAAGCGAGAGAGAAATAGCCAATATCGTCCGGGCATCTACGCTGGACCTGATCCAGGCGAGGGATGCAAAAATAAGCTCAGCTTTGGCCGAGTACAAGGCAGAAGTAGAGCGCACTCGGTCGGTCTTTCCTCCGTATGGTCCTGACGGCAAAATCCTGCACTTGGGCAAATTTGAAGCCAGCCTGCAGGGGGCGACGGAAAAATATGATGCCATTCTCAAGACTGCGCGCGCAGAATTTGAGTGCGAATGCATGAAGCGCGAACCTGGCGTGCGCTCCAGCGTCGATGCCTATATCGCATCGCGCTAATCCATGAATTGTCCTCGCTGCCACCAGCACATCTCGAAATCCGCCATCGCCCGTTCGATCGCCAGGTCTGGAGCGGGCGCTGGCCGGAAACCCAAACTGCGGCCTTGCCCTAAATGTGCCAAGCCCTTTGGCGCTCGTGCCCTGCGTACCCATATCCCCACCTGCACCGCCAAATAATCGCGTTTCTCATACGAAACGGTTACCCGGCTGATTACCTCAGTGTTTCCAACAGGACAATGTACCTATAAAGCCCGGCGAGTACAGTCATTTCGTTGCCGATCCGCAACAAAGAGAACGGCCGAATTGACTGGGCCCACGATGACGAATACATTTGGCGACGCTCCTTCACAGACTCATTCACGCCTGCTCGACCCGGCGAAGGTTGAGCGAGAGCGTGCTGCTGCAATGGATGAAGTTGTGCTGTTCTCTCTGCCTTTTCCTCGAGCCGCGGAATTGTGGCTTGAGCAACATCAGCGATACATCAAACCCAACACCATCAGAAACTACAAAGCCTGCATTAAGCTGCTCACGGCCAACCTGGGTAGTGTTCTGATCAAAGACATCCACATCGGGCATATCCGCGCCTACCAGGCGGTGCGCGCCAAGGTTGCTGGGCCTTACCTGCTCAATGGCGAGGTTGGCGTCTTGCAAATGATCTTGAAAGAAGCTCGATGTTGGAAGCCGCTTGCGGATCTCTACCGGCCTATGCGTGTGCCCAAGAGACGCGGCGGCCACAGCATCAGTGCCGAGGAAGAGCGCATCCTGCGAGAGGTCGCTTTCTCTAAGCCCAAGTGGCGCCTGGCCGGCCATTGCATGTTGATCATGCTGAGCACCACGATGGGCTTTGGCGAGCTGCGGCACGTCAGGCGACGGGATGTTGACATGCGGCGCAAGTGCGTCCTCGTCAGGGATGGCGCGAAGAACGACTACCGTGACCGCACCATCCCCATGAACCAAGCGGCCTATGACTCTATGTGCTGGATACTCGATCGCTGGGAAGACTTGGGTGGCGAGCATGAAAGCGAATTCATCTTGCCCCACAGGCCACGGGTGCCACAGGGTCCGTGGCTATTCGACGAGCCCATGCTGGCCATTACCACGGCATTCAACCGCATCCGCACCGAGGCTGGCCTGCCCAAGTTCCGCGTGTATGATTGCCGCGTGCAGGCCATCACGAAGCTGCTCAGTAACCCTGCCGTGCATCCGCAGGTATCAAAAGAGATCGCTGGGCACATCTCGCAAGCCATGCAGGACAGATACAGTATTCAGCAGTATGACACCAAGCTGGCCGCGCTGGAAGCGCTCGATGTGCCCCGCATTCACGAGAAAAAGCCTGTTGAAAAGATTTCTGAAATAGCACTTGACGTGTCCGTCCGCAACGCGTACGGTAGTGTTCGTGATGAAAACTTACACAAAAGAAGACGTGGTTGCTGAGATCGAAAAAGAGATCAGCCGATCCTCTCTTCGCGCAGTATCTCGCCTTAAAGGCATCAGCTCTTCGGTTCTCTCCGACGTACGCTTGGGCAACATCGGTATCAGCGAAAGCGTTGCCCTGGCGTTCGGTTTCGTCCGCGAAATAACCACCGACATCAAGTTCCGCAAAGCCAGCTAACCGCACCAAAAGTGAGATTGCAATGCAAACTGCAAAAACCAACACGATCGTCAGAACTGGTTCCAGAGAAACTGGTTGTAATAGTCTCATTGGAACTTCAACCCCTAATGCAACAGTTGAGATCCCCAACGCCCCCTGGCAAGACCTGGCATACGACAAGCTGAGAGCAAGGGCGCAGCAGCTCGCGAACACAACCGGCAAGGTCACCTGCATCTACGAACGTTACTTGGGCTACAAGGTAGGCGTTTTGACCGAGAAGACAGTGGATGGCTGCCAAGAGACTTTTGATCCGGGCGGTGCGCTATGAGCCTCTATGGCGTTAATGGCGAGTTCTTCCCTGTTGCCCCAGTTAGGGGGACCTCTCTTGGAGCAAAGATGGCTCGGTCCCTGTTTGAGTACAAAGGGAATCCCGCGAGCTTTGATTGCACAGAAGAGCAGCTCGCGCGCATCCTAAACGGCTCAATCGAATGGGCAGATGAGACGCGTCGGAACTTCGAGCTGCAGGAACTGCAAGAGAAATGCGACCGCGTATCTCGCGCTATTACGTACAACGGCGGTGCGCTATGAGCCTGGACGAAGCCATTGATAGCTTAAGCGTCACAGCCAATCGCATCGCCGATGACCTGATTGCCGAGCGAGCCCGCGTGAAAGAGTTGGAAGCCACGCTGACTATTATCCGCGATCACACCTACCCGGAAGGGATGCAACGTTCGTTTGCTGCCACAGCGCTCGGCGGCGGCGAAATGAAAACCCTTGCCATTACCGGCTGCCAAGAGACTTTTGATCCGGGTGCAGCATGAACTTTCGAGAAGCAAGCGTTAAAGATTGGGATGCCGGGTATACCCAGTCGATCGAGCTTATTAATGCAGGCTCCCTGCAGCGGATCGCCGTCACGCTTGAATCCCTAAACCGTTCTTGGTGTGGCGTGCAGGAACAGAATGCTCGATTCCGCCTGACGATCGAAGAGCAGAGAACAAAGATTAATAAGCTCGCAATCCAAAACAGGCGACTGAAGGCGCGCCTCGCTAGGGAGGTGGCAGCATGAAAACCCTAGCCATCACCCTACTCTGGTCCGCCCTGCTGATCGTTTGGCAGAACGCTGCGTTTCCTGGCTGCTACTACAACTGGTCGTTGCTCGGCAGTGGAGCTCATCGGCTCATCGCTATGGTCGGTGCTCTATGACTTCCTTCACAGTAACCGCCCTCATTGCAGAGCTAGCCGTCTTCACTGATGCACAGAAATCGTTAGCTCTCTCACCATGTCCTCCGAAAGGGGACTCAATTCCGGCTGATTGCAGGTTAGGGGGGTCGGCCGGAATAGATTTCAATCACGATTCCAGACGCAGCCGCTGGGTTCAGGCCAGACATAGATGGTTACAGGCACAGAGGCACGGAGGTGCAGCATGAGGCTCAACTATCCCGGAATAGGTGGCTCGCTAGGTGAGTGCGTTCTATGCGGCGAGTCTTTCTGCATGGAAATATTACTCGGGAAAATGGTTCCGCTGATTGGTATCGATGGCTTCGAGAAGGATCTTCCAGTGCATAAGAAGTGCCTCGAAGGAATCAAGCCCGGTAATCCATGGCAATCGCTTCCAGAAGGTCCGCTCCGCCGTGAGTACGCCCGCGCATTCGAGAAGGAGACAGCATGACAGCCCTTGAGCAACAACTTCGCTGGTCGATCGAACGCGAGAACCTGAAGCTAGCCCTGAAGCTACTCCTACCGCTAGCCCGCAAGGAATACAAAGCGGTGGCTGAGCCTTCCACTACATGCTGCGCCCCGGTAGGCCAGGCAATGCGTGCAGAAGCTAAGGCCTGGGCAGAAGCCATCCTTGCAGCAGAGAAGGCGCTTAAGCCGGTCGAGGTACCTGTAGCAGAACCTATCCCGCCACGTACTTGCGATGTCTGCTGGGATGCCACACCGGGCACGATTAACGGCATGTGTCTGACGTGCTATGAGCTATTTCATGTGGCTATCGATTGCGGGTTGCGTCACTGCATCGACCACGTAGACGGCGAGCCACGCAGCACCGAGATTAGCAACCTGCGCGTGATCAGGGCACCACGGAGGCCGCAATGAGGACGCGCGTACGGTGGAAGCAATTTCCATGCCCAGTTCCCCATTGTGACGCGTACAAGTGGGGTGACTGCAAGGTGTTTGTTGGCCAGGAGCCGGTGCTTGGCGATCCATGGCCTAAGTCTTGGCACTTGTCGATTAGCCACCCTTTCCGCTATCCAACCTGGGATGAAATCAAAGCCGCGCGCTACGATCTGTTGCCGCATGACGTAACGATGGCGATGATTCTCCCGCCAACCTCCGAGTACGTGAACATCCACGAGAACTGCTTTCACCTACACCAGATTGTTGCTGATAGTGAAGCGGCAAAGAGGATAGTCGCATGAATCGCTTCCACCTTACATTGCGGCGAGTCCGCAGCACGCACGGCATCCCACATGTCATTGTTGAGCTATCCGCTAAGGCGCCTGCATACGTAACAGCAGCTGAGGTGCTTGAGTCTGTACAGGTTAGATGGCACGGCTGGCAGGTAGTGGGACTAGAGAGGACAGCATGAAATGAATGACTCCGAGCTCTACCTCGACTACCTCGACCGCTTAGTAGATGCGCTGTTCTCATGCGACTGCCAAAAATGCGAGCGCGAGCGTCACGACCGTTTGATTGCAGACCTGCGCCTGGCTTACGGATGCAACACTCCGGCCGATTTCATTGCGAAAAAACGGAGGGAAATCAATTGATCTACGCAACCGCAATACTGAGCGCGTGGTGGCTGGGCATGGCAGCCAGAGTTATTCATGCAGCATGGGCGGATGGTGCGGCAACATGAACACCCCATGGACTAACCCACAATTCCGCGGAGGAGTGCGCATTGTGCCTGAACCCAAGCTGCAAGCAGATCCCACCTTCGTCAGCATGGTTCGCTCGGTGCTGGTGTTCTATACCGCGCTGGGCTTGTTTATCTATGCCGTGGTGGAGTTTTGCGTACACGTTTAGTGACTTCTCTCGCAACGGGGGTTGCGCGGGATTGAGTAGCAGCGGGCTTGACCACGGCAGAGCGCTGGTGGCAGGCGATATCAGGCTTGGGTTCGGGTCCGCTGGGTAGTGGAGGTGCAGTATGCATGAGTGTCCAGATTGCGGAATGGCTTGTGATTGCGACGGTGAAGACACTTGGTACGGATGGGATAGCCCGGAAGCCATGGGTTGTATTTGTGGCTGCGCCGGTGAAGACACTTGGTACGGATGGGACAGCCAAGAGGTCGAGGAGGGCTGCTTTGGCTGCGATCCAGACGAAGATTCGTATGATGACGAGGATATGACCGCTATGAACTCGTTTCCTAAGGATCAGGTGGTGCGGGTGAAAGGGAAAGCCATGGAAGCCCTACGTATAGCTTGCTATCTCAGAGACGGTGGTCGCTGCGTGATCTGTGCAACGATTACCTGGCTCAATGCGCCGGAAGAGCATCCACGCAAGGCAGACATGGCGCATGTAAAGAGCCGTGGCGCCGGCGGGCAAGATATTTTGTCCAATGTCCGCAATTTATGTCATCGATGTCATACCCGCGAACATACAGAAGGCAAGAATGGCAAGCCGTGTCCTAGCAAACTGGAGGTAACCCAATGAACCAAACAGCGCTACACAAGAAGCTCTTAGCCGTTATGAAAGCCGTGGATGCAGTTGAGAAGCGCGGCAAGAATGAAAAGCAGAATTACGCCTATGTCAAGGCTACAGATGTCGCCCGCGAAGTACGAAAGGCTCTCATTGAATCAGAGATTGCCTTCGGCTACGACGTGGAATCATCTGAGCGGTGGACTCAGCCGACCCTTTCCGGCGGATCGCTCAACTTTGTGGAAATGAAGATTTCCGTCACGTTTACCGATACGGCCACAGGAGAATCGGTTACCCGCAAAGGCCTTGGCTGGGGCATGGATTCAGGGGACAAGGCACCATATAAGGCGATGACGGGTGCCCTCAAATACTCGCTCCGCATGAACGGGCTAATTCCCGACGAGCTGGACCCAGAGAATGACGCGTCCGAGAATCACGCGAACGGCTCAGGCAAAGATATTCAGCGCAAGAGCGAGAAGGCTCAGGTTGGCATCACGGCAGGCGGAGAGCCGATCTTTGACGAGGATGGTATGCCGGTTGTTATGCGACCAGCCGCAGTCCCTGCGCAAAAGCCAGTATCGAAGTTTGTTTCAGGGAGTACGGTTGGAATTCCACGCGGCAAAAGGCTATATGCCATTTGCATGGATGCAGGCAGGACCAAGGAAGAACTCAATAACTATCTTGGCTCCATCGGGGTCGAGCGGTGCGAGGATGTGCCGGTAAAAGAGTACGAAAAGGCTTGCGAGTGGGCTGCCGGGCAATGAAAGAGAGGGTCCATAGGGAATTTGCGAGGCACTCATGATTACCGTCTATCGATCTGGGGATATTGAATTTACTTTCGATCAAGAAAACCATCTTTACCATGTACCCGGGTCTTATTGCCTTTCAACAAGCGATGTGATCTCTTTGGCCGGACTCAGTGATTATGATGGAGTGCCGCTGGTGAACCTAGAACACGCTAGATGGAGAGGAACCCAACTCCACAAAGCAGTTCACTACTACGAGGAAGGCGACCTTGACATTGAAGACGTGGACGGAGAGATCAAGCCTTGCTTCGACCGCTACCTGAAATGGAAGGAAGAGAGTGGGTTCATCCCGATACCGCCATTTGAACATCCGATTGTCTACGAGCATTTGGACATGTATATCGGCTGCCATTTGGACCTGAGGGGCTACATTCCCGGTAAAGGGCTTTACGTGTTAGACGCGAAGACTTCTTACCCTAACTCTGGCATGGCCAAGAAGCAAACACACATGAGGTGGAGAATGCAGCTGGAATCATATAAGACGGCCACCGGGACAGACGTAGAATTCTGGGATACCGTGCCGGCCGCTGTTCCTGTGTCCTACAGAATCCTTGGCAAGGCCGTACTCCATGTGCATCCAAAAGCTAAAGAGGTATTTGTCCCCTTCGAGATAGATGATTCTCCGGGCTGGGATGCTTGCGTACAGCTGGCAAGCCTGAAACTAGCGAATGGGTATAAGCGGAGTAAAGCATGAGCCGCCATCGTTCCCCCACCTCGCCGATCTACCTAGCTGAGCGCTGGGGCATATCCCTGAGTGCCGTCTATAGGCTGCTTGCGCTCAATCTTAACGATGAAGCCTTGGCTGTCATGGTGAATCAATCCAAGCTAGCCACTAAGGTAAGACGAGACAATAAGGCGCTGAATGCGTAGGGAAAGTAAACAGGAACGCGCTGCTTGGACGGCTCACGTCGAGGGTACAGCGGTTGCGCCGGCGAACAAGTATGGCGCTGAGCGTGCCGGGAAGTATGCCAGCAAGCATGAGCGGGATGTGGCCGCCAGTTTGGCCGCACTCGCTGCATGCGGCAAGATTATGGACCTACAAGAGCAAGTCAGCTACACGCTGGTTGCGGGACAAGGAAAGATTCGGCCGATTCGCTACGTAGCCGATTTCGTGTATTACGACGCGCAAGGCTGCCCGCATGTCTGCGATGCGAAAGGGTATGCCAAGAACCCGGTGTACAGACTCAAGAAAAAGCTTTTACTGTTGCTGCATGGAATCCAAATCGAGGAGCTTTAAAACGATGCCCATTTTGGACACGAACTGGATGCTTTGGGATGCCGCTAATGCGTCTGAAGTGGTTGGCTGGCCCAAGAACTCGGCCTACCAAAGAATCGCCGCCGATGCTGCAGAATATAAGGCGGCTGGCATCGATAGGGTGCTCTTCGCTCCGGCTACGCTGGGTGCTGCGGGCGAAGATTCCGGCGGGTTCGACAAAAAAGAGGATTATATTTTCGATGGAACAGCCTTCGGATCGGAAGCACAATGTATCGCTGCCGTTAATGCTGTCCATGCGCAAGGCATGCGCGCTATGGGTAGCACGGTTCTTCACCAGATGGGCGGCTGGCCCAATCAGGAATACAAGTCTGCGATATTCCCTAAGACTCCTGCGTGCTTTGCGAGAGTCGCCGGTCAGACAACCTATCCCGGTAACGTGGCTCCTGACTCAGTACCTGATCCTTCTGGCGGCTGGCCTGATGGTGACCTGTGTGCTTATGACCAGCCGAATCGGTACATGTGGAACGGAGCCATCGCCGCCCACCTCAACCAAATGAAGGTGTTGGGGTTCGATGATTTCATCATTGACGAGTGCAAGGATTTGAACGCAGATTTCCTGAAAGCCTTCATCGACGCAATCCGCAAGGAGTATCCAAACGCCTTCTTTAACGGTGAGTATTTCGACGGCAATCCTTATGCCCTCGCCGGATTCGTGAACTACTGGATGGGTAGGCGCATGTCGGTGCTCGACTTCATGTTCAAGTTCAATGTGGGAACTATCTGCAACAACAACTCCCAGGTGTGGATGGGCCAACTGTCAGACATTGGCTACTGCATGCAGGATTCAATGAAGGCGGTTACGTTCATTGAAGACCACGACACCGACACGACCGAAGGCGAGCAGACAATCTGGAATAAGCATCTCGGCTACGACATTATGTGCTCTTTTCCCGGCGAGCCTCAGATTTACTACCGTGATTGGTCGACCGACCCCAACTGCTATGGCATGAAGGCAGGTATCAACAATGGGCTCTGGCGTTGGAAGAACCTTGCGCAGGGCGGATTTGTCACCCGCAACGCCGACTACCAGACATTCGTATGCGAGCGGCTAGGCTATGGATCTGCGCCAGGCTGCGTCTGCTTTTTCAATAATAATCAGTTCTCGGAACAAACAGTCACCGTGCAAACCCGCTATCCGCGAAACACCAGACTCCATGAATTTACAGGCAACGCAGGATACAGCGCCGACAAGTGGACCGACTACTGGGGCTGCATCGCCGTCACCATCCCTCGCAACGTAAATGGGTGCAACTCGCTCGTTTACGGAGTTTACCTCTAACCCTAAACGCCAGAAGGAGAACCGCCCATGAGCACCATCGTCCCCACCCCTGCAGGAATCCCCACCACCACTACGCTTGCAGAGAGGCAAGAATACATCTCTGTCAATGCCTATTACCTGTGGCAAAGCCTAGGCGAGCCAGCCGGCGAAACCGCTGCCCAAGATATTTGGTATCAGGCGGAGGATTTCGTCGATGAGCTGATGGGCTTTCTCAACCAACCCTTTCCAGCAGAACCGGTCACCCCGTGAGCCACAAGGACTGCACCTGGCAGCAAATAGGATCGGGCGGAGGCGAGTGGCTCTGCCCGCATCACGTCATTGCGGTGGCAGCGTATTACCTGCATGAGCAGTGGGTGGAAGAATCAAAATGGAGCCCGGGTGCGCTTGATCCTGGTCCGGAGTTCTTCTGGTACGAGGCAGTAGTGCAGTTGCGGGAGGCGTAATGAGCGATATG
>QGNH01001138.1_pt1 | contig 71118 bp, 101 predicted proteins | sample 1735481 | NCBI WGS metagenome assembly QGNH01 (sample SAMN09239004, study PRJNA386568) | Viral metagenome, whole genome shotgun sequencing project.
ACTGTAACCGAGGATTGTCAGCAAGCTTGTCTTTAGGATGGATGGCCATTCAGAACTCCTTGGCGGCACGGATGGCCGCTTTGGCCGCAGAACTGGGCGACGCTCCGTCGTCGAAGGCATCACGGTAGCAGTAGTCGGGAATGTCGTCGGCACCTACCCCAGTAGACTTTGCGATAAGAGCGTCAACCTTCGCCATCCAGACGTTGAACTTTTCACTATCGATCCGGTCGGCTGACTTGACGGGGAACGCTCGGTTGAACTCTTCTTTGGTCATCGGCATTTTCAGTCTCCTATAATCGCGCAACACCGCGCGCTTAGTCGGCTACCCGCTTATTGGCCGCCGACTACACTCGCGTTGCTGTAATCTTACTCTCCATGATTGGGCTTTCCCCGCTCATCGCCCACCGGGATCGTCTTAGGTTTCCCGCGAGGCTATTGGGCGTTACCGAGCTTGGATCAGGTGGCCTGTGGCTTCATCCTGAAAGGCTCGGGCTCTCCCGACTTTGCGTGACCACCACCCCTCAGGGTCGGCACGACTTTCTTCCTATGTTGCTTTTATAGCCGGAGTTGCTTAAATAAGCAAGTCTTTTGTAGCAATATGCGTAAAATAGTTTTGTGTTAAATCAATGGGTTAGCTGGAAGGGTCAAAATAAAAGCAACATGGGTGGGGGGAAGGTAGCGGGCATATAAGCCTAAGCTGAGCCGGTCCTTCCAACCCTGCCGGCTACCCCTTGGGTAGGGCTACCTTCCGACTAAGCCATACTGGGAGGAGGGGGAGAAGGTACGCCGCAGCAGCGACTCCGGCCTATAGCCTAGGACTTATGGCCGGCGCGACTACCAAGGGCTTCCCCCTACGCCATCACCGTAGGCTTCAGCCAGCGTACCCAATAGAAGCCATACGGCCTGGCTCCGACGCCCTGTAGAGGCCGCTGGCGCGTTATTTTGGGGTGGGCGCTACTTGGGTGGTGGGGTTGAGTAAGACTTACCCTGGAGCTCGGGAAGGGCTCGTAAAGGTTTGGGTTGCCTTGGGCGGAAAAGCCCCGTATAAAGAGGGCGCTTAAAAAGCGTGCGGCCCGGGAAGAGGGCTGAGTTCCTCCGGGCCGCTGTAGGAAACCTTGCGCTACCAACGCAGGGGGCTTGCTCATCGCCACGAGCAAGGGGTTTATACCCCGGATGCAAGCCCCAGGCAAGTAAAAAGTTTGGTAGCGCCTAAGTGGTAAAGCCCCAAAGGAGGGCTATCACGATGAGCGCACTTGCTAAAGCTAATTATCAAGCAGAATCAACGACTTCGATAAAGTCTAAACATTCCCCTGTCTTCAACAGGGTCAAGATCAACCGGAATTTTCTCAACTACCCGCTGGCCCAAGACCCCCGAAAGCGGGCGAAATGGGGGCGGAACGCGGCCGGGGACTGGACCGCTCCATTACCGAGCGACCCCCGCATTCAGCTCACGCTCTATAAGGGGCTTTGCCCTGACCTGGTGCGATGCCCATCCGCCTTGGACATTAATGTCCTGTTCCAAATACTAGCTGAGGCGCAACACAACCACTCCAGCCGGGTAACGTTCCCATCCTTTGCAGACCTGGCGCGCCGAGTTGGACTGTCTCAGGATTCAGATAACCGTAAGCGGCTCAAGGACTCCCTTACGTATCTGGCTGAGATGACGCTCACGTATTCCAATTGGCACGTTCCCCATAAAAAGAAACCAGTCACGCGGACGTTCCAGTCTCCAATAATAGATGATGGTCCTCTCCCTAAAGGCAATAAGATCGAGATCAAGGTCTGTCCGGAGTGGTTGAAGGTTTGCTCTAAAAACTACTATTGGCAAGTCCCACTTCCGTTTTCTGGGGAGGCTACGGCCCAACGGATAGAGTTGTTACGAGTGACCCTAACCCCTAACATTCCCAGAGGCGATGAGTTCACTTATGAACAAGGCAAGAAGGGGGTCTTCAAGAAGTTAGGGCTGACCCACCATAACCGCTGGCGTGTTCTTGAGAACGCTCTAAAGCGGGCTCAGACTTGGTTCGAGGAACACGGAGGCCAGCTAAACACATGCACTACCTATAAAGGTAAAGTTTTGTTCTTTATAAAGGCTCCAAAAGTCCCCAGAAAAAGTAGGGGGTCAAGCGGGTTAGGAAACTACAAAAGTAGGGGGTCAAGCGGGTTTTCTACGGGGCTAAATCAGGGGGTCAAGCGGGTTGCCGAAACCTCAAAAACATCACCTAAGCCGCTGGGAACGTTGAAGATTCATCCTGAGACGGAAACTGGGTATGATAGTAAGGTAAGTAGTAAGATAGGCTTGAATGACGCTGCTGACGCCGCAGCGCAAGAGGACTTCGTCCCTTTCGGGCTGGACGATCTCCCTATCCAACCCAGGAAAGAACTTTCTTGGTTGCCTCATGAACCATTCCAGTGGCTGGGTGGTCCGTTCCGTGACCTAGATGCTGAAATTGATTGGCGCGACAATGAGGACACTCGGTGACCCAAGTATGCTTAATTAGCGAATAGGAGTAAGTCACCCAGATGAGCAATACTGTCTTCTGCGATATGGCGATCTAGTCGAAATGCTGCAAGACCTAACTAACGGAGAATAACAATGGCAATAATGGGTGGACGCATCAAATCGCGTACGGAGAGGGCTGGCAGGCACGCTATTATTGTGTCTCAAGACCTTGGAGACTTCGCTACCGAATTGCGCACGCTTGGCTTTTCGGACGAGGCCGTTCGCATCGACAAGGCTGTATGGTTGTTGACATGAAATACAAAGTTCACACTACCGTCAAGTCTGTCGAATTCATCAAGCGCGCTGTACGTGGGCGTATGATAGGGGGACAAGCCGTCATGGAAGAGGAAGACCTCGGATGGTTTGTGTGCTTCGAAGGTTCCTGGGAGCGGCTTCACCTAGGCAATGAGAAGCCTAATCTGGTCCGGGGTCAGAAGGTTGTTATTACGATCGAGGGATTGTGAAAAATGGACGCCAAGACACGCGAAGCCCTGGAAGGTTCGATTGCGAAGTGGCAGGCAATTGTAGACGGAACCGGTTATGATCGTGGTATTAGTAATTGCCCTTTGTGTAAAATGTTCTATGAAAACATTACAATAAACGTAGATGATTTTAATACGTATTGTTGTGGTTGTCCTGTTTCTGAAAAGGTTGGAGATGATAATTGCATGGAAACTCCGTATATGCGTTGGGATAGGCTTAAAGGTCGGGATGCAACTGCTGATACCCCAGAACGTAAAGTAGCAGCACAGGCTGAATTGGATTTCTTGATCTCATTACGACCAAAGGAATCGAAGTGATCGCGCGTTGGTTTGATGCTCTTGGAACTTGTCGTTGCGGTAAGCCTGCGACTGGAAAGTTGATGTCCGATCGTAATGATAGTCTAGGCCCATATTGCCGTAAATGTGCTGAAGCCCGGATAAATAAAGAGGAAAGGGACGCCAAGAAATTGAGTGAGAAGTGGGCAGGATTGGGCCATCGTGACTAAACCTCCTTCCAATCTTGAGACAGTTCTAATGATCATCCCTACGCTCAAGCCAGATGAGCAGCTAGAGGTCAAAAAGCGTGTAGACTTCCTGCTATCCTCGATTCTAACTCACCCCTCCCGTCCGGTACAAGACGATTGGCTGACGGAGGGAATTGTGACTGAACTCATCCGGCGCGGTTCCTTGCATAAGGGAATGGATTGGAAGAAGGTTGCTCCGAAAGGCTACAATAAATCTGTTGAGAACGTACGTGAGTTTCTGAGCAGAGCTGTGCGTAAGCCACTCAACACGGCGGAGAAGTATGCTTTGGGTAGGCTGGTAGCTCGGGCACTATCGGACTATCTTGCTAACACTCCCGGCTTTGGGCTCAAGGTCGTGCTCCAGAACGTCAATAAAGTACCCGAGGCGTTGGATGCGTCCTATCCTGGTTACGCTGCGTCCGGTATGCTCGGCATGTTGATCAAGGTGAAATAAGAAACTCTCGGGGTTGGGGGAATTAACAATTTGCCTGAAGACACTCTTCCTCCATCGCTGCAGGAGTCGCTCCTTGCGCTCCTCGCGTTCGATAACAAGTACGGTACAGCCGTCACCGTTCAGGTCAAGCCCGAGCACTTTGATTCAACCTTCCAGGATATAGCCACTAAGCTCCTCGCCTATCGTCGTGAATACGGCAAGGCCCCTGGCCATGCCCATCTGGACGATATCTTCGGCTGGGCGTTAGAGAAGGGCGACAGAGCCCCCAGGTTACGCAAGCTCCTCGTCGGCCTGACCGAATTATCCAAGGGCTTGAACGCTGAGTACATCGCCGGCCGGGTACAGGACCATATCCGCCGTCAGACCCTCAAGTCGGCCATCCTCCGGGCGGGGGAACTTTACCAGGCGGGGGGTGAGGATGTTTCCCAGATCGAGCAGGTCCTCTACGGAGCTCTCAGAGCGCGCCAATCTGGGATAGGTCCGTCACTACGGTTGAGTGATACAAGCCGCTCCTTGGCCTTCCTAGACCGCAGAGAGCCTGACTTCCCGCTGGGTATCCCTGTCCTCGATAAAATGGGGTTTGGGGTGTCGGCTAAGGAGCTACTCCTTTATATTGGCAGTAAGGCAAGTGGCAAAAGTTTCTTCTGTGTTCATATGGGGAAACAGGGTCTGATCCACCGGGGAAAGGTACTCCATCTATCCTTGGAGATGTCGCAAGAGCAAATCGCCGGCCGGTATTGTCAAGCTATCTGGGGGATAGGGTCTAAGGCTGGTCCGTACACCAGAACCTCTTTCGAATACGATGAGCTGAAACGGCTGACGGGTTGGGCGACCAAGCGCCAGAAGCCGGGGATGAGTTTCAGTGATGCTAAGGTAAGAGAGCATCTACGTGATAAGATTGATCGGTGGGGCGTCCGGCTTGGTTCCCTTGTCATCAAGGACTTCCCCTCTGGGCAGTTGACAATAACGCAACTGAACTCCTATCTGGACTACCTGGAGGAATTCGAGAAGTTCGTTCCAACACTCGTCATCGTAGACTATCCTGATCTGATGAAGCAAGACGCCAGCAACTTACGCATTAGTATCGGCCGGACGGTAGTGGACTTGCGCGGTATGGCTAGTGAGCGTAACTTTGCCTTGGTTGCGCCGACGCAAGGGAGTAGAAGTACGATAGGTGCGAAGCGAGTACGAAGTAAGGATGTTGCTGAAGATATCAGCAAGGTCAATACTGCCGACCAGACGCTTACGTACAGCCAGACGGAAGCCGAGAAGCGGCTGGGTTTGGCAAGGTTGTTTGTAGGACATGCTCGCGGTATGGAAGATGGGCAGGAAGTCGTAATTACACAAGCGTACGCGATCGGGCAATTCGTGCTGGAATCAGAGTTCATGTCGTCAGCTTATTGGGAAAAGATGAAGGATGAGGGCGGAGATGAAGACGGCTCCTAAGTTGAAGGTTCATGTGGCCAAGGACCAGCAGGAAAAAGAACGTTGGAAGTGTAATACTTGCACTGCACCAGCAGAAGAGGATTCAACGTATTGTGTTCATTGTCGGTTGTACTGGCATGATGCAGCTAATGGACTTTTTGGAGATTAAGCGGAGGTCTACATGATCAAGATCGGAGAGTGTTGGCTTGACCCAAAACGGATTTCCTCAATGGAATGGGACCGTAGCTTTTATATGAACGGTCCTGGAGAGGCTAAGCTGATTATCACATTGGAAAACGGTATTAGACATGTTGTTCATCATCAGCCTTATTTATTGGGTGGGCTTGATGCTTATGAAATTGAGCGGAAGATTGTTGCTGCAACTCAATGATTCCCCAGGCCGCGATTGATGCTTTCATCAAGGCCCCGCGTGGGGACCACCGATGGCTGAAGTCGTTAACTCATAAACAGCTTGATAGTGCTTTAGCTAGTCTCCGTCCGCCCCCAAGGATCAATACAACACTCCGCTTCCATCAGAAGCTTGGTTTCCTACTTGGAACGGCTTATCCCCAGTTCTGCTTCTGGTACGATATGGGGACTGGCAAAACAGTTCTGGCTTTAGAACTCTTGCGATACTGGTGGGATTGTGGGCGCCTCCGCCGCGCTTTGGTTTTTGTAACGAGTGACAAAGCCTTCCCCACTTGGGAGAAGCAGCTTAAAACCTGGAACATTGACCTACCATCTATCTCACTTTCTGCTGGTAGCTCTGTACTCAAATGGAAAGCATTAGAGGATTTCAAAGAAGGTTTGATCTTTATAACTTACCCCGGTGCAGTCGCTATGACTTCTATTCGGGTCAAGAGCAAGAAAGGTAAGAACAAGATGCATCTTGACCCGAAGTTGGTCAAGAAGCTGGCGCATAATGTAGATGCTATTGTGATGGATGAGAGCACTCGCGTGGCTTGGGAGAGCCTGACCTCCCAGCTTTGCGCTCGTATCCGTAGACAAGCGAAGTTCTGCTATGCTTTGGCTGGCCGGCCTTTTGGGCGAGACCCTTCAATGCTTTGGCGGCAGTTCTTTATTGTGGACGGAGGCCAGACCCTAGGTGAAACATTAGGATTATTTCGAGCAGCGTTCTTCAGTGAATCAGAAAATCCTTGGGCTACTTATGCTAAAGATTATACGTTCAAGAAACGCATGATGCCAGAACTGATGAAGATCGTGCAACACCGTTCGCTTTCCTACGCGGCCGAAGAATGCATCGACGTTCCAGACTTCCAATCTATTATCGAAGAGGTTTCCTTGCCTGAAGAGGCGTCCGCCTATTACCAGAAGGTGATAGATCAGATCATTGCCGCGCAAGGTAACTTGGAATTGATGAAGAACGCCTTCCTGAGGATGCGCCAATTGTCTTCGGGGTTCCTTGGGTTCCGCAATGATGAGAGTGGGGAGCGGGTTGAGATTGCTTTCGATGAAAACCCAAAACTGGATCGGTTGTTAGAATTAATTGAGGCTATGCCTGATGACCAAGGCGCGGTAATATTCTACTCATTCACGACCAGTGGGCGTAGGATAACAAAGGAATTGGAGGCTTTAGGACATAAGGTACTGTGGCTTTGGTCGGGTACAAAGGATGCTCAAGGAGCGCTCCGTAAGTTTCAGGACGATTCTAAGCAACGAATTGCTGTAATTCAGGAGAGAGTTGGAGCCTATTCACTGGATGGGTTACAAGATAAGGCGTCGTATTTATATTTCTACGAATCACCAATTTCCGCAATTGATAGATCGCAGGCGGAAAAGCGGGTAGTGCGTCAAGGGCAGAAGCACAAAGTGTTCATGTATGATTTAATAGTGAAGGGAACATTAGACAAAAGAATACTCGATTTCCATGCCCAGGGAGAAGAGTTGCTCAAAGCGTTACGAGCCGATCCACGAAAATTACTGGAGGGTTGAAATGCGTCACTCACAAGTTGACAAGCGTGCGTACCGAACGGCCCCGGTCCAGTGTGTTGCAGACTATGGCCATGATGTGCATAAGGACGTCAAGCCAAGGTTAGCGGACTTGACCTTTCCAATCACGTTGGAACCTCTGTCGGTATGGATCAAGCGCAATATGCCTAAAAGCAGAGTTGCTTTTAATCGGGAATGATCATGACTTCCCGCTCAATCCAGGAACGTGATAGGCTTGTCACTGCTATCCGTGTTCTAGTTGGGGAGAAGTTCTCTTCGATGCAGATTGCCGACAAGGTTGGCCTTACACGTAACGTGGTAATCGGTCTCGCCAAGCGGGCTAATCCGCCTATCAGTTTCAGATCACGTCGACCCGCGCCACCGAAGCCGGTGCACGGAGATGGGGTTTACATAGCTAGACACGCGCGCCTACGCACAGTCAAGGTTTTTGGTAGGACGTGCTGCTGGACGGGGTGTATTGATGCGCCTGACGGGTATGGTAAGCCATATTGTAATAAGCATGCACGGGAAGCGCGCGGGGCAACCCTATGAAGGTTATTCTCAAAGATGTTGACCCAGACGATTTAATTCTGGCAATTCGGGTCGCTTGCTGGATGATCGGACAACAGGAAAGTCAGAAGAGTGCAATCATGGTTTTCGATGGGCCAGAGAAGAAGCTCTTCTATGTCTGTCGGAATAAGGCGAGCATAACCGTCCGACCTTGTTGAATGGCTCCCAAAAATAATTGAGATAGTTGCGTAAAATAGTCCTTGCTTTCCTTGTTAAAGTAGGGCAGGCTTTCAAATTGGCTGGGCTGATTTGTATCGCGTACCCCGGCCACCCTAACGTTCCTACGGGTGGTCTTTCATGTCCTTCAATTGGCCGCAATTCCTGACTGCTCATGGCGTAGCTTTCTCCCGGCTTGCCACCGAAGTCACATTGCATTGCCCGCTCTGTGGGCAGGCCGACAAATCCGAACACCTATCCATTAGTCTTAAGGGGGCTGGCTACCGCTGCTTCCGTAACCGTGCCCACTCTGGCCGCTCCCGCTCAAAGCTTATCCAGAGCCTTCTCAACGTGCCTCAGGCCGAGGCTAGACGCCTAGCGGGGGAAGACACTTTCACACCCTCCCCGCCCGATGAGGATTTATCAAGTCGTTTGGCTGAGCTGCTGGGTGAAGACCGAATGCCTGTTGACATCCATCCGCTTTCGATCCCCCCTGAGTTTAAGCCTTTAGGTGAAATGGGAATTCGCCCACTTGCGGCTCCGTTTTGGAACTATTTGGTTAGTAGAGGCTACAAGTTTTCGGATATTAATTGGTTAGTAACAGCGTATCGCTTACATTATGCTACGCGTGGTCCTTATCGCTATCGTCTGATCATCCCGGTCTATGGTGCCGAAGGTCAACTCAAGACCTGGACGGCGCGTAGCGTCCTACCCGATGAGCCTCTCCGCTATAAGACCCTCCCTGTTCAGCCTAGGGAGGGCTACAGTGGGCCTTTGGCGGCTTGCGGCCCCGGTTCCCTCCTCTTGGGCCTACCCCTACTCCTGCGCCTTCCTAACCCTAGCGTGTTGGTCCTCTGTGAAGGCCCATTCGATGCCTTCCGCATAACCGCCCTGGGTCGGCAATATGGGGTCTACGGGACCTGCCTCTTTGGCTTGAATGTCTCGGATGCGCAGATTGCCTTATTGGAGCGGCTGATGGTGCGGTTCAAGAAGCTGGTCCTGCTTCTGGACCCCGACCAGGAATTCCTTCCTTGGCAAATTCAAGATGCGCTCAAGCCGCTGCCCGTCCAGATTGGTAAGTTGCCGGGCGTTGATGATCCTGGGGCTTTGCCTTATGCGGTTGGAAAGGAGCTTGTGCAATCATGGCTGTGACTTTAAAGGCTGAGATGGATGAGATTGTCAAAGAAACACTTTCAGGACAAGCCCATATCAAAGCATGGGGTGTTATGGTAAGCACTCTTGATGAATGTTATCCTGGTTGGTGTGCGGATACCACCAAGTCGCCCGTTGAAAATGCAGTGGAAGCAATCAAATATCTTGCGGGGAGGTAACTAGTATGAAAGTGCTGGTTGGGATGATCTTGACCAACATATACAGGAGAAGGATGCGGTGCTTTCGTTTCTTTACAAATGAAGCAAAACCGAGGGAGATGGAAAATGACCAAATATGAGGATGTTTACTTAGACGCAGGCGTGCGTGGTTGGTTGGTTAATACCGCCCGTAAGCACTATTGGAAAGTTTCATCTTGGCTTGAGTTCGAGGACTTGATCCAGGACGGCTATTTCTGTTTTGCCAAAGCTAGGGCTAGGTTCAAATACACGATGGAAGTCCCCGACCATGAGAACCGCAAGATGTTCATGGCCTTCTTCCAGATGGCTTTCATCAACCATATTACCGATCTGCAGAAGGACCCGCGTTCACAGCGGCAGGAATTGGTTGCCGCTGACTTGTCTGAAGACCAGACTAATGCCGTTGAGTCCTGGGCGTCCAGTGCCTCTGAACTTGGCAATGGTAGCCTCAGCCTGATGCTTTCCCAGGCCCCGGCTGAGATATTGGAAATTCTTAAGCTGATCCTGATTGACGGCGTGGCTAACGTTCCCTATACCAAAACCAAGTTGCGTAAAAAGGAGTTGCTTAATGGCGCAACTCCGCGTATGGTCAAGGGGCGTAAGTGGATTCGTGAGACGACCGATGAGCACTATGACCGCTGTCTCGGCCGTAAGGGGGTTGTCGCGCAGTTGCAGCAATACCTCTTGGGCACGGAACCGGACTTGTTGGATAAGCTCGTGAGTTGCTTATTTAGTGAGAATGGTGAAGAGGCAACACCGTCCAGTATGTCTTGAATGCCTGTCGTGATGACTTGCTGGTTCGGGTTGCGGCTGGATTATGAATCAGATACGACCGTGCTGCACCGGGGTACGGTAAGAGATCAAGCGGGTACAGAGTCCTCTTGCGGGGACGCCTCCCCTGTTAGCCGGTGCCAAATTTGGTTCATAGAGGGAGACGACTACAATGTCTGAGACAATACAAGTCCAGGTCCTGGCGCTGACTAAACTCAAGCCCAAGGCGGAGGAGACGGCGGATGACTTTACACGTCGGGCGGTAAAGAAGCTGCACGGTTTAACGGACGAGCAATGGGCCGAGCTGCCGGACTCAGTGCAAGCCTGGACCAACGACAATATGTTGGCGGACGAGAAGGAGTTGCCGTTGGTAGACCCGCTGGAGCTGCCGGAGGCTGAAGCTGCTGACCCCGAACCGACGACGGACAAGGAAGTGGACCCTGTTGAGGAAGAGACGGCTGAAGATGCGGCCGAACAAAAGGAGCCTGTTGTGGCAAAGAGTGTGAAGAGTACAAGTAAGAAGGTTGCGGCTGCGAAGCCGGAGAAGAAGGCTGCTTCCAAGGCAGCGGCTAAGCCTGCAAAGGTGGCGAAGGAGGGCGGCGAGACGCGTGGGCGGAAGCCGAATATTGGCCCGCTCAACGCGAAGATCAAGATCCTCAATAAGAAGCCTCCGGGACGTGCGGATACCGTACGCCAAAAGGTTTTCGCTAAGTACCAGTCTGGTATGACGGTGGAGGCTGCGCATAAGGCGGGGGTGCCTTATAATTTCATGCGCTGGCATGTCGCCCAGGGCTGGATTGAATTGAATTGAAGGCATAAACCCCCTTCCTTTCGATTTGTAAGTAACTTTCGTAAGACGTCTTGCGAAAGAATGGGAGAGGTTTATGTCGGAAGCAATACGGATTGGTATCGTGGGCGTTGGTAATTGCGCCAATTCACTCCTACAGGGGTTGACGTACTACGCTAACCGAGAGATCCCTCGTGTTGGGTTGGTGCGTCCTTGCATTGGGCCTTACAGTGTGGCGGACATCAAAGTTGTCTCGGCTTTCGATGTCGGGGCTATAAAGGTGGGACAGGATCTTTCCAAAGCAATCTGGGCTTTCCCGAATGATACCTTCCGGTTTGCTGAGGTTCTGGACCAGGGGGTTACAGTAGAGCGGGGGCCAACGCTGGACGGGATTGGATTGTACCTCAAGGGTTGGGTCCATGAATCTACAACTCCGCCTGTGGACGTTGCTGCCGTCCTCAAGGAGACCAAAACGCAGGTATTGATTAATTACCTCCCTGTGGGATCAGAGCAGGCAGCGTGGTTCTATGCTCAGGAGGCCATCAAGGCAGGGTGTGCGTTGGTTAATTGCATGCCAACATTTATCGCTAGCAACCCTGAGCGTGAAAGATTATTTGTGGAACACAAACTCCCAATCATTGGAGATGACATCAAATCCCAGGTAGGTGCTACGATAGTCCACCGGGTGTTGGTTTCATTATTCCACGATCGCGGCGTATTGCTTGATCGCACTTACCAATTGAATGTAGGTGGGAATGGAGATTTCCGCAATATGATCGAAAGAGAACGACTTGTTTCGAAGAAGATCTCCAAAACAGAAGCTGTTGTTTCTGTATCTGGTATAGATATGGACGGGCGTGATGTTCATATTGGACCATCTGACTATATTGAATGGTTGGGTGACAAGAAGATTGCGTATATTCGACTGGAGGGTACCGGGTTCGGTGGTGCTCCTTTGAATGCGGAAGTGAAGTTGGAAGTGTGGGACTCCCCTAATTCAGCAGGGATTGTGATTGATGCTGTTCGTTGTGCCAAATTGGCATTGGACCGGGGGGAATTTGGGACTATAAATCCTCCAAGTACTTATTTCATGAAACACCCTTCGATTCAGATTGAAGATTCGGAAGGGCTGACTCGATTGGAAGCTTGGCTGCACCTAAATGCCTAGGGCGCGGCTGACCTTCACGACCGAGCAGCATTGGCAATTCCTGTCCGAGTTTGCAAAGTGGGAATGTCGTGCTGGTGGGCCAGACCCACACATGGTGCTCTCTGGAGAGATGAGTAAGGCACTCCCGTTTTCCGAGCGCATTTGGCGGGGAGGGTGTTACATTGCTGTCTACAACTCGCCTTATGCTGAAGTACTTTGGCGGGAGTGGTCTTGGGCTCGCATTCAGAAGACATCAGAAGCCGAACTCTTCGATTGGTTGACGGCTAACTTCAAGCGGATTACGATGCGCCGGGAGCGTCGTTGTGCTCGTCGCCCTGATTGGATGACGGAATATCTGTTAGGCTATGCTAAATTTGCGGTTACATTGCCCAAGATAATTGCGGGATTGGAAGGTTCTCCTGAAGAGAACTTCGAGGTTGTGTGGGATGCGGCTTTGACTGTCCCTCGTTTAGGGCGATACGTAGCCATCAAGCTTTTGGAATATTACCGGCGCTACTGCGGGGCCGATATCCGTCATCCCGATATCCGCCCAGAAGGAGGGCGGTCACCCAGGGAAATGTTGGGTTACTTGTGGCCTGAACATCCAATAGTGGCAGAGCACGATGATAGTGATGAAGTCTTAGCTTTAGTAAACAAATTGGTGCGTCAAACGCAAATTCGGATTAAGGATGAATTCGGCGTGGCGTTGGACATGTTCCAGCTTCAAGTTATGCTTTGTGATTACAAGCAATCTTGGAAGGGGTTGCGTCAATATCCAGGACGTTCCATCGACTCGGAGATGGTTTATGCTCTGAAGATGGAGCGTGAGTGGAATACAACTTCAGAGATTTGGCCTATCCGAAAACGGCTTTTCCCGCATGAGCATTTGGGTGAGCTTCAGGGTTGGGATACGGTACGTAAAGACATCGCCGAGGTTCTCGGGACGCAGGGGTACACTTGGAGCGATATGCTTTATTCCTATAAGGACACGAAGAACTTGGCGCGACCGGCAAAGCGGTTTAAGTTGCCGGTAATGGTGTATGAAAAGGGAATGTACGAGATATTGCCGAGGCAGCTTTATCAGTCAGGGAATTGGAAGCGGTATGATTTGGATGGTTGTCGGGCCCGGATCAAGCAATTTGGGCTGACGGGGGTTGTCAATCTCTGGCAAGAAGATTCTCGATTTGAAAAGCTGTTTGAATGGCATTGGCATTTACCTATCCCAGACGGTAAGAGTTTTCCGGAGGATGAAGTGACTACTTTGGTTAAGGAACTCGCCGACCATTTGCAGGAAGGTGGTTGTGTTGTAGTCATGTGCCATGCGGGCCGTAACCGTTCAGGGCTGGTATCTGCGCTCACGGTGCGGGAGTTGTTGGGGTGTTCAGGCCAGCAGGCTATAGAATGGGTCAGAGCAGCCCGCCCAAGGGCATTGGCGAACGTGGCCTTTGAAGGGTACCTTACAGGGTTGACCTCCCAGCGGGCTCTTAGAGCGGTTCCTGTACAGGCTCCAAGACCGGGGTATTTGTTTTGATCCTAAACATTAGAGGCACAAACGGAAGTGGGAAAAGTACACTTGTCCGTGCTATTATGGGTATGTTCCCATACCGCCCGATTTATGGTATCCTCGGTCCTAAGAAGCCAGAGGCGTATTACCTGACCCTGCCGAAGAACAAGGACAAGCTCCGCTGTATTGATATCTCTAGGGAGAATGGAGTACAGACAATCCTCCAGCTTCTGGAGGAAACATGACCGTAATAAACCTTAGGGGTAATCACGCATCCGGCAAGACAACAATTGTGCGCAAGATATTACAGCACTTCCCTTCAAAACCGATATTTGGAGCACTCGGCCCAAGAATGCCGGAGGCTTATATCTGCGACACGAAGGCCAAGCCGCTCTACGTCATAGGTCCCTACAACGTCCCGGGTATGGCGGGTTGTGACTATGTGACCATGCGGGGCATGGCGTTGATGCTTGAGCTCTTGGACAAATATACAGCCAAGGGTGACGTACTTTATGAAGGTGTGCTTCTATCAGTTAGGATCTCAGCCCCGACCGTTGGCAAGTGGCTCTTAGAGCACAAAGATGATGTCTTGATTTTGATCCTTGACACAACACTTGATCAGTGTGAAGCAGCATTGAAGGAAAGGCAGGAGAAGTCTGCCTACCGTCCAGGTAAGGATGATAAGCTCCTCCAGGTTCAACAGAAACAGTTCGAACGAGTTAAGCAGAATTTGAAGGATCAGGGCTTTCGAATAGAGTATGTTTCTAGGGATGACGCGTCTTCAAGGATTGTGGAATGTCTGAAGAGGTAATACCACTCGTCCAGTGGGTTAAGGCGCGAGAGGAATTGCGAAATAATAAGGAGTCTGGTGCGCCTCCTCCGTGGACGCAAGATGAAATATTACAGACGTACAGATTTACAAATATTCGTAGACGCGATGATCGGGTTAGCCGTTGGCTTCGGCAGAACGTCTTGACTGAAGCTAACTTGAATTTGGGCTTCTCGTCCTTCATTGAATTTACAGCATTTTGCCGATGGTGCAATTGGCCTCCTACTATTGCAGCAATTATGGAAGCAGGACTCTACCCAGCCCAGAAGATAGACTGGAAGGCGGTCGCGAAATGTATGGATCGTTTCAAGAAAGAGCATGGTAAATGCTGGACCGGCGCATATATGATTGCCGCACCGCGAGGGCGTGTTAGATCCAAGACGCGGTTTATTACTACGCAGGTAATTAGTAAGGGTATAGGAAAGGCAATAGACCGAATTGCTGCGGCTTTGAAGAGCAAGAGCCGTCGGGAAGTATGGTTGGTGTTGACCAGTCTAAATTACCAAGGAAAATTCATGGCTGGTCAAATTGTCGATGACTGGTCCTGGACTCCTTTGCTTTCTGATGCAAGCGATACAAATCTTTGGGCCCCACAAGGTCCGGGTTCTGTTCGGGGTTTCAATCGATTGAAGGGACTTCCGCTTAAGACTAGACATAAGGAAGAGGAATGGTGCCAGCAGCTTCAGATTTGGCGTAAGGGAATTATTGATGTTCTTGGGTCAGAGTATGAATCTATGGACCTTATGTCTTGCCAAAATACACTTTGCGAACTAGATAAATATTTACGCACAAAGAATGGAGAGGGAAGACCTCGTTCTAAGTATCGATCGGAGACTGCATTTTGACCCGCGATGAAATCTTGACTACCTCCCGGAATGCTGGAACCGTTATAAGATATCACACGTGGCCAATGCACCATAGACAAACTGTGGGTGAGCACGTTTGGCAGACCATGCGGATATACTTCCAGATATGGGGGCCACTGCCGCCAGAGATTTCTACCTACTTGATCTGGCATGATGCGGGCGAGTTGGTTACGGGAGATATTCCGTTCCCGTTCAAATCTTACAATCCGATGATTAAGAAGGAATTTGATGCGCTTGAAGCCAACGCGGTTATGGCAATGGGCGGGGGAACGCCAGTGGTGCTTACGACTATTGAGCAGCAACGGGTAAAGCTCGTGGACGTTCTGGACATGTATGAACAGGGTAAAGTGGAAGTTGCTATGGGTAATCAGTATGCTTTACCTATCGTGAACGACCCGCTAAATGTGATCCGAAAATTGGTTGCAGCTCTTCCGCCTGAAGATCGAGACATTGTTTCTAAATATATGGGGTTAGGCATCCTATGAAAGTTCTAAACGTTCGGAATGTTAATCAGGCATTGCCGATTGGAATTGACTATATTTTAACGCACGGTATCCGTGAGGAGAGCCGTGCTGGCGCGGTCCTCGTTGCACCAGAACCCGTCGCGACCGTTTATTCAAACCCTCAGGAACGGGTGTTATTTTCTGAGGCTCGTAATGCAAATTGTTTCTTCCACATATTTGAAGCACTTTGGTTGCTTGCTGGAAGGAACGACGCGGTTTGGCTCGATCAGTTTGTTCATGACTTCTCCTCCCGGTTTGCGGAGACGGACGGGACGCTTCATGGCTCATATGGATATCGGTGGAGACATCACTTTGATGTAGAGGGTGGAGGCAGACCTGGGTTACCGGACCAATTGGAGACGGTGGTTGAATTGCTCAAGAAGAACCCACAGGATCGGCAGGCTGTCATCCAGATGTGGGATCCGACGGCTGACTTAGGTGCTGTCGTCAAAGACAAGCCTTGCAATTTGAGCATTTGCCTTCGAGTTCGTCAGCAACAAGTTTTAGTCCCGCCGGATGGTGGGGATTGGCAAGAACCTGTATTGGATATTACGGTATTTTGTCGCTCAAATGATCTTTGGTGGGGGGTGACGGGAGCGAATGTTGTGCAGTTCTCCATCCTCCAGGAATATCTAGCGGCGCGGATCGGTGTTGGGGTTGGAACGTATACGCAGGTTTCTAATAACTACCATCTCTATGAGAACATGATGGATCCGGCTAAGGCGGTCTTGAAGGAGAACCCTCTTTGTATGGGGCAACCTTACCGAAGAAACTATCCCGCTGATGTAACTCCGATCGTAACCCACCCAGAAGCTTTCGACCGCGACCTCGATAACTTCTTCAAGGGGGGAATTGATTACGTCAATCCCTTCTTCAAGAACGTTGCGGTCCCGCTCTATTGGGCGCACCGGAACTGGAAGCGTAAGAACCGAAAGGCGGCTTTAGCTTTGCTTGAACAGATTCCTGATTGTGACTGGAGGCGCGCAGCCGAGCAATGGTTTCTCCGTAGGATGGCGGGTATGTCTTCTAAGTCCAAGGAGAGTGTATGACCAAGGCTGATAAAATGCAAGTTGGGGGGCAACATTATGCTAGTGAATATCAACACTGGAACATGGTCATTGCTACGGGCATGGGCTACCTTGAAGGGAATGCAACAAAGTACATTTCCCGCTGGCGAAAGAAAGATGGGGTTAAAGACCTTCAGAAGGCGTTGCACTACATTGACAAGCTTAATGAAGCAGCTGCAAGTGGGTTAGTGACTTCTCCTTTGCACGCTACGGTTGAGGTAGTCCCTTCAATAAATGCTGAAATTGCAAAGTTCATTGTGGCAAATAGTCTCTTCGAAAGAGAGGCGATGGCTATTACGTTTTTGGGCACTTGGTCTAAACGTGAGGATTTGATCGCCGCACGAAGGTTGGTTAATTCACTCATTGCAGAGTTGGAACAACCCGTTCCGTTATCCGACAGCAACAAGCATGCTGAACGGGTTAAATGTCTTGTTTCAGAAGGTCGTGCGGTTGATTTTGCAGGTAATATAATTGAAGATTGCCGGTTTCCAAATTGTGATTGCGAGCGCTCCGCTCCAGACCCGATAGGTTGGTAAATAAATGAAACTTGATCGCGCAGCATTAATAAAAGTTCTAGAGCAGGTTAAACCTGCGCTCGCAAGTTCTGGTTCCATCCCTGAGTTGAAGCACATTTGGCTGGATGGAAAGTACCTCTATGCCTACAACGGTGCTCTTGGTATTCGGATCGATTGGGCGACTGAGCTACAGCCTTGTGGCTTGCTAGGCTCGGTGCTTCTTGGCCTGCTCCAGAGTACGTCCGCCAAGGAGATCGAGGTCACGCAGGAAATTGAAACCCAACTTGATCTAAAGATGGGCAGGGCTTCTGCTACTGTCCCGTTGATGGGTATTGACCACAACCCTTGGCCCTTCCCGGCTAAGGTTCCTACCGGTCCCGTTGTTTCGCTCACGTTGACAGAGGACTTCGTCGCTGGGCTTAAGCAGGTCCGTGTTATCAAGGCGGCAGACCCTAAGCGGGTTGAGCACTATGGCGTCATCTTGTTCCCGGCTAAGGATGCGCTCACGCTGTACACAACGGATTCAAAGTCATTGGCGAAGGTTCCGGTCAAGGGTAAATTTGCTAAGGAGTTGTCGAAGGCGGTTCTGCCGTTCGGCTTTGTCAATCAGATACTCGCGCTCAAGGCTGGTGCTAAGGTCAACTTCACTCAGGACGCTATCATCGCTGAGGCTGACGGTATTCAGATCTGCTCTAATCTGCTGGATACGGCTGATGTGCATGACTTGCCGAAGCTGGTGACTACGACCATCGGCAAGGAAGATTGCACTACTACGCCGTTGCCGAAAGAGTTTGGCGAGGCGCTGGACCGGGCGATGGTCTTGGGTGGGTTCGATTTGGAGGAGGCGTTCCTGACCCTGACCGCTACTAAGAAGGAACTTACGCTCAGCGGCAAGTTAGCGAACGGCGTGCTTCAGGAGAAGTTCACATTGAGTAGTTCCGCCTCCGGAAGCATCACGGTTGGGCTGGAGGAGATCAAGCCGCTGGCGAAAGAGGCTGATGAGTTCGCTATTGTACAGAAGGCGCTCCTGCTCTTCGGCAAGAACGATGCGCTGTACCTGATAGCGACACACGAAGGGGAGAAGTGATTGACCCCCTATCAGCCGAACGGAACGCCGCTTACTGCACACGAGCGAGAATTGCTTGTGATCTTAATGGAAGAATGTGCAGAGGTTATTCAAGCTGCAAGTAAGTTGGTCCGTTTTGGTAAAGAGAATAGACCTGATAATGGTGTTTCAAATATTGAAGTTCTGGGTCTTGAATTTGGGGACGTAGAAAGCGTGGCTTTGCTTGTTCAGAGCCTTGGACTTATGAACCAAGCTGATATACGTAAGGGAATTACGCGCAAGCGGGAACGGCTTGCGTTCTTTATGCAGACCCAAGGTCCTTGAATGGGCCTTCTATTCTCCGACGAAGGTTCTCTTGACCTCCGCTCTAATCAAGAGGATGCGCTCTACCATCGGATGGGTTGCAAAGCATGCCCATTACGAGATAGACCAGGGCGGATAGAGCCGACTGGTGCGGAAAAGCCACTGCTTTATTTCCTGGGCGAAGCTGCAGGAAAAACTGAGGCAAAAGAGCGTGCTCAATTTGTGGGTGAAAGTGGCGCTCTAATCCGTGCTCGCATCCCAGCTGCTATTCTACCAAAGATACGCTGGAATAATGTGGTGCGGTCATGGCCAGAAGGGAATAAAACCCCTGAGCGCCCGGAGATCGAATCCTGCAGACCGAGCATCGTTTCCGACATAGAGAAGTCCAAGCCCCAGGCAATCTTCGGCTTCGGCAACATTCCCCTTCATTGGGTCAGTGGGTTCAGCCGAATTACCGACTGGCGCGGTCGCCGCATGCCGGTTAAGGTGGGTAAGCACACTTGTTGGTACTACCCGATGCTCCATCCGTCTTACCTCTTGCGCCAGCGTCGTAAGGACGATCGCGAGGCTTCCCCGACCCATATTGGTTCTGAAGATGAGCGGATGTTCTGCTTTGACCTCCGCGCCGCTTTTGCCGATGCGTTAGGGGGCTTCCCGACGCCTTTAGTCCATGATGCTCTAAGGGCTCAGGCGGGCGTAGAGATCATTACCGTTGGCGGGGAGGCCGGGGTAGCCCAGATTGCTAAGGCCCTCCAGTGGGCTTCCCAGCAGCCTGCAGTGGGGGTTGATTACGAGACCAATTGTATCCGTCCGTACCAAGCCGGGGCGAAGATACTCACGGCTTCCGTAGGAACGCTAAACCGAAGTTTCGCCTTCCCTTTCGCACATCGGGAAGCGCTATTCAATAAAGCGCAACAGGGCGTAATAGCTGACCATTGGCGCAGGTTCATTCTATCCAAGACACGCAAGTTCGTCCATAACCTTAGCTTCGAGCAGGAGTGGAGCGCCGTCAGCTTTGGCGAGGATTTACTTCACGCTCCAGGCTGGGAAGACAGTGCCACACAAGCGTCTATTATCGATGAGCGCAGAGGCAAGAAGACCAATACGGGTGGACCGTTCAGCCTGGAGTTCCTCTGTCAGCAGTACTTTGGCTTTAACGTCAAGAAGCTCTCGAACGTAGACCGCAAGAACCTGGACGGTACGCCGCTTCCAACAGTGCTTAACTACAACGCCATTGATGCAAAGTACCATCTGCTTTTAGGTTTGGAGCAGGAAGCTGAGATCAAGTACCAGGGATTGGAGGAGGTTTACCAGTATGCACTAAGACGTATTCCGGCTGGGGTTATGTCTCAATTGAAAGGCATTCCGGTTGACCAGGTTGAGGTGGACCGCCTTGTTGTAAAGTACGGGAATCGTATCAAGATAATTGAAGCTAAGATTGCGGAAGTTCCTATCGTCAAGAAGTTCCAACAGATCAATGGGCGTCCATATAACCCAGGATCTCATCCAGATACGATTGAAGTATTCTACAAGATGCTCAAGCGACAGGAGTGTCTCGTTGTTGACAAGTACTCGAAGAAGCAGAAGCTTTCGGCTGATGAAGAAATCCTGAGTAAGATTGACCATCCGCTAGCCAAATTGCTTCTTGAGTCCCGTCAGGATTTGAAGCGGATGGGAACCTATATTGTTCCTTTGATAAAAGGCACAGAGAAGACTGTCATCTATCCAGATGGATTGATCCACACGAATTACAACATGTTCTTTGCAGAATCTGGAAGAACGAGTGCTGATGGGCCAGCTGTCCAGACATATCCGAAACGTGATGAAGAGGCTCAAGAAGTCCGGAAGCCGGTTGTCGCTCCTAAAGGCACAACAATGCTGGCCTTCGACTACGGCCAGATCCAAGCTCGCATTATTGCAATGTTTTCTAAGGACAAGAACTTCTGTAAGGCACTCTGGGAACGTTACGATATCCATCAGGAATGGACGGAAAGGATTGCAACTGATTACCCAACGCGAATTGGTGGACGTAAGATGCTTACTGACAAGAAGGCGATGAAGGATTTCCGCACCGATATAAAAAACCAATGGACGTTTCCGTTGTTCTTTGGGGCAAAGTTGGAGTCGGTCGCTGGGTACCTCAAGATACCTGTTCATATTGTGAAGCCGCATTTCAATGCGTTCTGGAAGCAGTTCTCTGGTGTTAGGGATTGGCAAGAGGACGTAATCAAGTTCTACCACGAGTATGGTTATACTGAGTGTTTGACAGGGCGCAGGCGTCACGGTCCCATGAGCTTGAACCAAATCATCAACTCGCCAGTTCAGGGTACTGAGGCTGAGATCGTTTGTGACGGTTGGTCACGGTTGTTCGAGACGGAAGATGAAGAACTCTGCCCAGAGCTTATGATTCATGATGACTTGACCTTCGTGCGAATTGATGAGGACCGGGCTGAAGCTGTTGCTACTAAGGTATTGGATACGCTTTTGACGACGCCCTTCGATTTCATAAACGTTCCAGTGACCGTAGAATTGAGTTCTGGGAAGAATTGGATGTCCTATGACAAAGAGATCAATCCAGACGGCCTGAAAGAGATTGGAAGTTATTCCTCTGATTTGTGGTTCAAACAAGATGCCTGAATATACCTCCCTCCTTACCAAACACCGCCCTACCTGTTTTGAAGAGGTAATCGGACAGGAAGCCGTTGTCCGATCGCTCTTCAATGCGCTCAAGACCCGTTCTAGCCACGCCTTCCTATTCGTTGGACCAAGCGGTACCGGAAAGACCACACTTGCGCGGTTAGCGGCCAAGCAGCTTGGTTGTAAGGATATGGACTTGTTAGAGATCGACTGCGCCAGCAATACCGGAATAGATGAAATGCGGAAGGTAGCGTCTGATCTTCTCTACCGTCCGCTAGGTGAAGGTTCAATCAAAGCGGTTATTTGCGATGAGGCGCATTCACTTTCAAAGGCAGCAATAACGTCTTTGTTGAAAGTGGTGGAGGACCCACCAGAGCACGTCTACTGGTTTTTCTGTACTACCGAAGCCAGCAAGGTTCCGGCCGCGCTCAAGACCCGGTGTGTGTCTTACGAGTTGAAGTCGGTCCCCATATCAATTCTCGGGGACTTTCTCGAAGAGATCATTGAAGCCGAGAAGCTGAAGGTTACGGGTGATATTGTCGACCTCTGTGCTAAGGAGGCGAGAGGTTCCCCGCGTCAAGCCCTCGCCAATCTAGCTCTCTGCGCTATCGCTAAGAACAAAGCTGAAGCCGCTGAGTTGCTTTCAACGGCGGAAGGCTCCGAGACTGCCTTCGCTCTCGCCCAGGCGCTCTACAAAGGTGCAAGCTGGTCCGAGCTTCAGAAATTGATCGGTAAGTTGGGCGAGGTCAACCCTGAATCCGTTCGGCATGTCGTCAGAGCATACGGGACAAAAGTGGCCCTTGGTGCGCAAAAGGATGATGTTGCGCAGTCTGCTTTGGCAGTCTTGGATGCTTTCTCTGTCCCGTTCAACTCCAGCGATGGACTTACGCCGCTCGTGTTGGCTTGTGGGAGGTTGACGCTGCAATGATTGGGGTCACAAGTTTTGGGATTCAATTTCAGTGAAAGGTATGATAATGGAACGAGTAACCCCCAAAAAGCCTGCACTCACATTGGACACGCTCCGGACGCAACTTCAGATTGACCCAGATAATCTGGACGCTGCGCTGGTTGAACAGCCCGATCTATATTATCATGTAGCGGAAGCCTATGTTACGGCGGTAGCTGAGCGTGATGCGGCCAAGCTCACTATGGAGCAGGCTATTGCTGAGCTGGATAAGCAATTCCGTGAAGCCGCTGCGGCTGCTGAGCAGAAGACGACCGAGACTTCGCTTCAGCGTCAGATTGCGACTACACCTAGGATCATGACGCTGGAAAAGGACCTGCTCCGGTATCGGGTTGATGCTGACAAGTGGCAGGCACTCAAGGAAGCGTTTCAGCAACGGTCTTTCATGTTGCGTGAACTGGTCGCTATGTATGTTCGAAGGATGGGTGATCTTTCACTGGACCGGGAAGTCAAAGGTACACGCCAGAACCTTGTTGATGCGCAAGCGGATAAGAACCACGCCGCTGCCTCCCAGGTGCGACGTGAGAGGCTTGGCCGCTGAATGTATGAACTTGAAGTGGTTTCATGGGTAACACTGGCAACTATTGCTTTTGTGGTTGTTAGTTATATAGCCAGTCGCGCCGTAGCGGTGGCATGGTTTCGAACAAAGCTTGAGTATCTTCGATCAGTCATGAAAGAGGGAAGAGAGAATGGCGAAAGCTAGTGGGTTCGTTTATCGAGGTAATTTACGTACGACGGAGGATGTCGCACGTCGAGCGAAGCATTCTTCTGGGCTTTACGACAGCGCCATCTTGGATGGGTTCACGCCGTACAAGCCTAAGGAGGGTGAGAACATCATCCGCATCCTTCCGTTCACTTGGACTGATGTGGACAAGTGGGGGGCGAGTTGGGAAATCTTCGTCTGGGTTCATAACAACATTGGCCCGGACCGGGGGACGTTCATCTGCCTCAACAAGATGAAGGATGAGCCCTGCTCAATTTGCGAGGCGCGGCGTTCTGCAGTGGATGATGAAGAGCGGTATGCTCTTGCTCCGAACGAGCGGGCGCTTTGTTGGTTAATCGATCGCAAGGACGAGAAGACCGGCCCCCAGTGGTGGATGATGCCGATTAAGACCGTCTTCAAGGTCATCAATGCGCGGTCTACGGACAAGAAGACCAATGCATTGCTTCTGATCGATGATCCGGAGGAAGGCTTTGACGTCTTCTTCGATGTCGAGGGTGCTGGCAAGAAGACGGCGAGCTATACTGGGGTGGAGATCGACCGCGACCCGACGCCTGTCCACCAGGATGAGAAGCTCCAAGCGCGGTGGCTGAATTATGTTACGGAAAACCCGTTGCCGGAACTCCTCAACATCCAGGACCACGATTATATCGAGAAGGTTCTGATGGGGCGGGTCTCCAAGAAGGCTGCGGCGGATGATGGAGCGGATGACTCGAAGTCTGAGCCAAGGACTGCTCGCCGCCGTCCTGCAGCCTCCGAGGAAGAGCCCGAAGCCGCTGTCTCGGCTAGAATGGCCCGTAGACGCCCTGTAGAGGCCCAGGAAGAGGGTTCCGAGCCTGAGGCTGAAGAGGCTACCCCCGGGCCAACCCGCGCCAGGCGACGTCCTGAGCCCGAAACTGAGGCTGAGGCAGAACCTGAGGCTGATGCCCGCCCGGCAGGCCGACGCCGTTCTTCTCGTGAAGAGCCCCCGGCTGAGGAAGCGGTTGAGGACGAGCCTCCGGCCCGAACTACTCGTAGGCGTTCGGTCGCTGCAGAACCTGACGAAGAGGAAATTCCGCCGGAGAGCCATTCTGCTCGTGCTGGTCTGGAGAAGCTTCGTCCAGGTGCTCGAAGATAATGGTTGCACGTTATCAGCCAGCAGCAAATGGTAAGGCGGGAGGGGATTATTTCTCCTCTCGCCAGCTTCAATTCATAAGTACTGGTTGTACATTACTTGATTGCGTTATTGGGGGCGGTTGGCCGTTAGGTCGGATTGCTAATATTGTTGGGGATAAGAGTGCCGGAAAAACGTTACTCGCGATTGAAGCATGCGCCAATTTTGCTGAGCAGTACCCAACTGGCAAAATACGCTACCGAGAAGCTGAGGCTGCTTTTGATATAGATTACGCAAAAGTCTTAGGCTTGCCCGTTGACCGAGTAGACTTTGGACCAGAGGGGATTGACACACTCTGGAATACGATCGAGGATATATTTGAGGATTTAGAGAAGTCGATCAAGGAGGACCTGAAGGCTGGCGTCCCTAGCCTTTACATTGTGGATTCCCTCGATGCTCTCTCCTCCAGGGATGAACTTGCTCGCGACCGGACTAAGGGTACTTTCGGGGTAGCCAAGCCCAAGGTCCTATCCGAGATGTTCCGGCACTTAAGCCGCGAATTCAAGCATGCGAAGATGTGTGTTATATTCATCTCTCAGATTAGAGACAAAATAGGTGTTACCTTTGGAGCAAAGTACTCTCGTACTGGTGGTAAGGCACTGGACTTCTATGCTAGTCAGGTGCTTTACCTAAGCCACATCCAGACGTTGAATAAGACGATTGGTGGGGTCAAGCGCGCCTACGCGGTGCATATCAAGGCGAAGTGTACTAAGAACAAGATCAGCTTGCCGTTCCGGGATTGTGAGTTTGTGATCAAGTTTGGTTATGGGGTGGACGACCTTGCCGCTAATGTGAATTGGCTTGAGGAAGTTGGTAAGTTGGATAAGGTAGGGGTTAAGAGCAGTGCTGGAATGGCTGCATACTTGACACAGAGCGAGAAGCTAAAGGCAGCAGAGTATTGGGACCGGGTTGCAGAAGTACGTATGATTGTCCAGCAGGTATGGCAGGATGTAGAAGTTGGGTTCCAGCCGAAGAGACAGAAGTATGGGGATCACAAAGAAGCTAGCTAAAGAAATTAAATTAAACCGACAGAAGCGCGATGCCGGGACCAGTTAGTGATAGCTCGAAAGGGCCGGGGAACGATACGCCCTATGTGCCTTCGTGGTGCTATCGGAGCGGCCCCAAGATGTGCCCATGTGGACACCATGAGGGATACCACGATGACGCCGGATCGTGCCTGATGGCTCGCAAGTGCAAATGCACGGGGTTGCCACGGCTCTGTCGGACAGACCTCGATAACATGTAGACGCAAGGGAGGAAGCGATGCCGACGCAGGGTGATTTGGTTTTGCAGATTATTCAAATTCTAATAATGGCAGTCGGCCTGCTGATTTTTGGGGGCGGATTTATTTGGTTCAGGCGGCTCACGTCGCCGGGACGAACGGAGAACGAACAGACGCAGGGAGGAAGCGATGCCGACGCAGGGTGAGCAGGAAGCGGGGCTTTCGGACAAGCTACTGAGAGAAGCAGCGCGCGGAAATGGGGATGATGGGTCCGAATGCTGCTACGCGCCTAAATGGACGTGCTGCGACCCCAAACTACTAATCGAGGCGGACGCAGAGATCAAGCGGCTGCGGGCGTGGGCGCAAGACGAGCAGCGCGGCAGACATAAGGCCGAAGAGGATCGAATGAACGCTCGCAGTGAGATCGAGCGGCTGCAGGCCGAACTCGCCGGCAATGACGAGAGCTGGGCTCACCATCTCTCCGAGAAATACGTTCCTAAAGCTGAGATCGAGCGGCTGCGTGCGGCGCTTGAGGATACGGCCTACCCTTTGGGCGAGATCAACGATCTGATTTCCGAGCGCGACGCGCTGCGCAAACGAGCATGAAACCACCCGCAAAGCCTATCAAGGTATTTTTCTCGGAACTATCGCGGCGCTTCTATGCGACAAGGGCCTATAGGATCGATGACAAAGGCCTGGTTACGGTGACGGGCGAGAAGTTCGACGTCACTAACGATATCGCCGAGCTGATAGAGCGACACGGCGTCACATTTAAGATGCGCCCGGGTACGCCATGATCCGCAAACCCGACACCCGACAGAGGACGCGCGATATGTTGCGCAAGCGAGCATGATGTCGCACCGCGATGATCGGTTAGCCGAGGCAACTATCGGCGTGCACGACTGGTTTATACCGAATTTCATCGGGTACGAGTGCTGCCGCAAGTGCGGGATTGTCAGGCGTGCGGATGACAAGAACAAGCCATGCAGGGGAAACATGACGCTTGCCCTGCGAGACGAATACACGGAGGGGGAGCCATGATCCGCAAACCCGACGCCCGCCTATTCTCGACCGTCGCGCACGAGGCGGTCAGCCGCGTTGAGGCTGGCACGAACGGAGAACGAACAGCCGCAGGGAGGAAGTGATGCCGACGCAGGGTGAGTGGCGGCCGATCGAAAACGGTTCGGTCATCGAAGCGCGCGCTCCATATGATGGAGCGCCGGTCTTGATCTGCACCGATCACAGTTGGGGGAGCCGGGTTCACCGCGCGATATGGACTGATGCGGTACACGGATGGGGGGTACACGGATGGGCAGTCGAGGACTATAAAGACGGTCCTTACGCGCTTCGCGGTTACATGAACGTGACCCACTGGATGCCACTGCCGAAACCTACGGGACGAATAGAGAACGAACAAGGAGGAAACGCACCGACGCAGGGTAAGCACACGACGGGGCCGTGGGAATGGTGGACGAGCAATAGCTGGCGGCGACTCCGGCATAGTGACCGCGGTGTATCGACGAATGTGCTTTATCCTTTCGTCCACAAGGATGGGCAAGCCGATATCGACGTGAGCACGGCCAACATGGCGCTGATAGCGGCGGCACCCGACCTCCTGGCGGCCATTCTCAATTCAGACGATGCCCATTGGACGCCGGCAATGCATGCCGCCATAGCCAAGGCGACGGGACGAACGGAGAACGAACAGACGCGGCAAATGCCGGACAAATCCCGGGAGGAAACGCAGTAGAATCAACGGCGTTTTTTGCTCCTTCATAACGTCAACTGTTTGAATTGTTTGACATTTTTTCTGAGAAGGTACGCAAAATGGAGCAGATCAAAGCACCGGAGGTCGAAAACCAAAAGCTATATGGGAGTGCCCGATCTGCCGGGAGTGGCAATGCTCACGGACTTGCCTCAATAAGCACACCAAAACGATGGATGGTAAAAAATGATCTTTTGCGCTGCCGCAGGTGTCATAACTTGGGCGCTTGTCTTTAGCGATCCTCTGGCCGATCAGATTGGAATGCAGCCGGTATCTTGGCACTGTTTCAGGGATCAATCTCTATGTGAGCAGGCCGCAGAGGTTGCCAACTCAGCCTTTCAATTGGACATATCCCGCCATCGCGCGACGTGCCAAGAGCAGCCACCTGGAAAACCCCAAGAGCGGTTCACGCTGACGCCGTTTGGTCATCAGTAGATTGAAATCAGAATCGTCCCAGAAGAACAATAGAGGGCCGTCATGAGTAAACGTTGTTTACTCGCAAATTCAAAATAGGCCGCGCCGATGACCGAGAAATTCGAGATGAGAATCTTAGGCGGGATCGCAATTCTCATCGGCTTGTTTGCGGTATTTCCATATTTCTTGCCGGAAGGAATACTGCGCCAGCACCTCCATGAAAATCCGGCGTTGGTTGGCCCTTTGGGAATCGCGGCTCTCCTTCTTGGTGGGTATGCTTTAGGTTATGCGCACTGTCTGAGCAAATAGCAATAAAATCTTACCCCTTGCTTTCTTTCCCCTTGCGCGGTATAAGGGCGGTTGATTTGTTTTCGGGTTCTTGGGGCAGAAGTCAAAAATGATGTCTGGCATTAGCTGGATTGTGGCAAGAACTAAGTCCTCACGCGAGAAGTGGGCTGCCGAAAACGTCTCAAACCAGGGTTATGAGTATTACTTCCCAAGAGTTCTCCAATTACGCAAGAATATAGCAAGAGCCGAACCACTATTTCCTTGCTACCTTTTCATCAAGACAGACGGTTCCTGGCGTGTCCTTTTAAGCACTTTCGGCATTTCCTCAGTAGTTGTTTTCGGCAATTCCCCCGCTACAGTCTCTCAGCAGATTATCGACAACTTCAAGGCACGCGAAGTAGACGGCTGCGTCGAGCTTCCGAAGCTTGAGGAATATGCTGCTCGGTTCAAGGAGGGCTCTCAGGTCCGTGTCAAGGGTGGGGTGTTCTCCGGCTATACCGGGGTCTATCAAGGCCAGGATCCGAAGCAGCGTGAACGGGTATTGCTTGATTTCTTAGGCAGAAAAACGTCTGTACTCCTAGTTCCTGAACTACTAGAAGCCGCGTAAGCGTACGAAGAGTTCTGGTATGATTAACTTGTTCATAGAGCTTTTGTGCTCTATGCGCCAGGGCGGTAGCGTACTCAATGAACCCCTTTATCTGCCGAACCCATTTCCCTAAATACAAACATTACCACCTAGGGAACCTAGGTTCCTCTCTCACGCTCTGTCGCCGAGTATGGTTAGCTTGCACGTTCACTACGCGTGATTTGCCGGATTGTCCCGAATGTTCAATTGCTCTGAAACATCTTCTGAAACGCATCAGCGTCAAACAATCAGAGGCTGGTCTACCCACCCCCCAGATGGATTCAAGGCAACAATCATAAGGCTCTGGAATAGTTCTCTATCAGGGGCAGAGATAGCTATCCAGTACAATGTGGCCCCAATCACGATCTACTCCATCTGGTCTGTAGCTAAGTGTTCCGGCCTTTTACCGAAGAAGCGCCGCCCCTACCGAGGGTTTTGAAGCAACATGCAACAGAACACCAATTCATTCCCGTTCTTGCGAATATCCAAACATTTCGACATTCCTTATGAGCGAGTGCTCCAGGCAGCTGAGCAGTTACGTCAGGCTGTAGCGGTCTCGCCTAAGTTCTCTACGATGCCTGACAGCGAAGAGTATTGCGCTTTGGATGCTATCGCTTTGGATGCTATCGAGAATGCCGTACTTGCCGAAAATGAACGTCGCACTTTAATTAAGCAATACGGTATTCGGCATACTGTCTTCGATCGAAAAAACTATTAGGGTTTTGTAGCATGTCTATTCCTAAGCATAATCCCCGTAACGCTGGTCGCAAAAAGGGTATTCCCAACAAGACCAATAAGTTGATCCGTGAGGCTGCTGCCAAGTCTGGTATCATGCCATTGGATTATATGCTTCAGGTTATGCGGGATGACAGACAACCTTCTGAGCGTAGGGATGATATGGCCAAGGCTGCTGCTCCCTATTTGCATTCCAAGCTGCAGTCCATTACACACTCTAGTGATCCCAAGAAGCCGCTGATCATGATCCATCGTATGATGACCCCAGTGGAAGCTGCTCAGGCTTACCAAGACCAATTGAAGGCGGGGGGTTGAGTTATGGTCGAACGGTATCAACCACCATCAAAGGCTGCTCAGCCAGTCCGTGCTCGGAAGTCTCCACGTAAGGCTTCGACTTATCGCGGAGCCCGGCGTAATGCGTTGAAGGTTCAGCGCCCGTACACGCCCAAGGATCAGCGGCATAAGGTGGCGGTATGATTTATTTCTTCCTAGCCGAGAACGGATATTGGTACTGGGGCGATCCTGATAGCTCTTTCACAACTTGGCTTGGCAGCAGTCTTACGTACGACGATATGCTTGAAGCCTGGATAGCAAGTAAGGCTACGCCCTGATGCCCTCTCCTGAAGCTCTCCGTGCTAACGAGGAACTGCTTGAGCGCATGGCTCAGACGGATGCTAGTTCGTTCGATCCGAAGCTGCGTGTACTATCAGGAAGAATACTCCCGAATCCGTCCCAACACCCAGACCCACGTATGGGTCTCAAGCTAGGTAATATTGCCTCTTGCTACGATCCCCCGTATCAGCCAGTCAAGGGATATGAACTGGTTACGAAGCGGACGCACAGGTCCCAGGCGGAAACCGAGAAGGATTTGCAGTCGTCGTGAGTGAAATCGTTAACGGTAACTCCTCAGTTTCCGCCCAACGCTTCAGTGGCAAGGTCAAGTGGTTCAACCCGGATAAGGGGTATGGCTTTGTCACTCCTGACAACCAGAAGGCTGGTGAGCGGGATATCTTCCTGCACGCTAATGTATTGCCGGATGGGATTGACGCAGTGAAGGAAGGCCAAGCCGTGACCTTCCAGACTGAGGATTCCAAGAAGGGTCTGCGTGCGATAAAGGTCCAGGTGAAGTAATTGTCTCACCCCTTCCAGTCTGACATTGACCGCTTCATGTCTTTTGTAGACATCCTGCCGAATGGATGTTGGTTCTGGACTGGTGCTCGATCACGCGGTAAGGGCAATAGGAAGTGGTACGGGACCTTCCACTTCCAGGGAAAGTCGATCCGGGCGCATCGTTTCTCCTGTGACGTAATTGGCGGTAAGGTCTGCCCGCCTGGTTGGCATAGAGACCATAACTGCCAGTTCAGCCTCTGCGTCTGTCCTGATCATTTGGAACCGATGCTACGTGAGAAGAATCAAGAGTTGAAGGTTGAACGAATGCGTGCGGCAGTGCGAATTGCTGTTGAAGCAGCTTTGGATGCACAGCATGCAGCGTGCTTGGCAAATGATGCAAGTCAGGCTAAGATTGATGCTTTAGTTACTTCTGAGTGGAAGCGACATCAAGTGTTTTGCCCTAACTCAGTGCATCTGGCGGACGAGACAGACCCTGGATTTTAGATGCTCGACCGCGTAGTCATCTGGCCGCCGAATTATGTTAAGCAATTTGAGTGGCGGCAAAAACAGCTTTTACAGCTTACGGATGAGAAGCTCCTCTATGGAGCTATCGAGTACTACAAGACCCACCCGATTGAGTTCATAGAGCATTGGGGCATCACATTCGATCCGAGGAATGTTGGTACGGCTCAACCTACCTTTATGCCGTTCATTTTGTTCAAGCGACAGAAGGAGCTAGTGCAGTTTGTTGAGTCCTGCCGAAAGGATGAGGAGGCGGGTCTAGTCGAGAAGTCCCGTGATATGGGTGCAACTTGGCTCTGCTGCAACTACTCGGTTTGGCTCTGGCGGTTTCATAGTGGTGCTGCTGTCGGTTGGGGTTCCAGAAAGTCCGACCTCGTAGACCGGCGCGGCGTTATCGATTCAATCTTCGAGAAAATCCGCACGGTGGTTAATTGGTTGCCGCGACCACTTTGGCCATTAGGGTTTGATCCTGACCGCCATATGTCTCATATGCGGATACTCAACCCAGAGAATGGAAGCTCTATCGCGGGTGAAGGTGGCGATGATCTGGGCCGGGGTGGCCGCACGACTGTGTACTTCAAAGATGAGTCGGCACATTATGAACACCCAGAGGCTATCGAAGCTGCTCTTGCCTCTAATACCCGGTGTCAGATCGATATCTCCTCTGTTCATGGAATAGGAAACGTATTCCACCGCAGACGGGAAGCGGGGGTTGAGTGGTCCCCCGGCGCGAAGCTTCCTAAGGGCAAGACGCGCATCTTCGTTATGGATTGGCGCGATCACCCAGCCAAGACCCAAGGCTGGTACGAGCTTATGCGCCAGCAATACATCGACAACGGCCTAGCGCATATCTTCGCCCAAGAGGTTGACCGGAACTACGGGGCCTCGGTTGTTGGGACCATCCTGCCACTAGAATGGATTCAGGCAGCCGTAGACGCCCACGCTAAGCTAAAGATCATCCCTTCTGGCCTCTGGATGGCGGCTCTGGACGTAGCCGATGAGGGAGGCGATACCAATGCCCTCTCAAAACGCGAGGGCGTGGTCCTGAGAGCGTTAGACGAGTGGGGTGAGAGGGATACTGGGGTCACAACAAGACGCGCCGTTGAGGCTCTAAAGGGCTTGGGCGAGGTTGACCTTCAGTACGATGCTATTGGGGTGGGCGCTGGGGTCAAGTCGGAGGCTAACCGGCTCGACGATGACAAGCTCTTGCCGAAGGGCGTCCGGTTCGTCAAATGGGAAGCTGGTGCTGCGGTCTTATGGCCGGACGACCATATCATCCCAGGAGATAAGCAGTCCCCACTCAATAAGGATTTCTACCACAACCTGAAAGCACAGGGGTGGTGGATGCTCCGGCGCAGGTTCGAGATCACCTACCGCGCTCTTACCGAAGCTGGGTTCACCTACGACACAGAAGACATCATCTCCCTGGATAGCAAGATGCCTCTGCTGCAAAAGCTGATCAAGGAGTTGAGCCAGCCTACTGCTGGACCCTCTACCCGGATGAAGCTGATTGTGAACAAAGCCCCGGAAGGGTCCAAGTCGCCTAACTTGGCTGATAGTGTCATGATGAACTACTGGCCCATCCCAGTACGTAGGCCGCTAATGGTGTCGGAGGCGGTGCTGGCGCGGATGGCTGGATTAGGAGGACGTTGAGATGCGATTGGTGGGCATCTTTGTACTAGTCGTGGGGGCGATCCTATGGGTCAGCCTTACGATCACGACCTTTCATAAACAGCATAGTCCTCTCGTTTCAGACAACAACTATTCGCCAGCGCCATTCATGCAGTTCAATTCAGAGCCAGACGTAAAGACTGATTTGGTTACTACGTGCAAGAATGCGTGTATGCGGGAGTTCGCTAAATGAACGACGATCTCCCTAAGCAGCAAAAGAAGCCCTGGTTCAACAAGATATCTGGGAACATCCTGTCTGGATTAGGGGGACTGTCCTCTGCCGTTGATCCCCGAGCAAGGGACGCCTTGACTACGCCTAACACTATTCCAGAAGTTCTCGCTTCGGCAGCTACCCGCCCGACCGTGGATAGTTATGCTGCGGCTGAGGCAGCTAAAGGACAGAAGCGCAATGTCTGATAGGGAATTGATTCTCGCACGTCTGGAAGAGTTAGGTCCAGACCAGGTGAAGCAATTGCATTCGACTGGGGGTCTTCCGGTTCATTGGAATGTAACCATCATGGATTGGCTTACCCAGAAGCAGAAGGACGCCGCTAAGCCTCAGCAGGCACCGAGCGCTTAAGTGGAAAAGTACGTTCCTGGCTCAGCAAAACCGAAAGGCGTCAAGGTAGGCTCTGGCATCCTTGCTTTACTAGGGTCGGACAGCCGGCGTTCTCGCTTTGACCCATTCCGCGTTGTCGATGGCGCAAAGCTCTTCGAGATACCCATACCTCCGCCTGGAGTGTTGCCGAAAGACCATAAGGGATTAGCGCAAGATTCTGCTATTACTGCATCAGTTGGCTGGTCAGCATCAGTCATCGGTTCTGCTTTTGCCGAGGGAGTAGAGTTCCTAGGCTATCCCTACCTTTCCGCGCTCACCCAGCGCCCTGAGTATCGTGTTGTCTCCGAGACCATTGCCGGGGAGATGACCCGCAAGTGGATCAAGTTCCAGGCTGTAGGCGATATTGACAAGAACGATAAGATCAAGGAGCTGGAGGACGAGTTCAATAGGCTCCGCGTTCAGGACAACTTCCGCCGTATTGCCGAACAGGACGGGTTCTTCGGCAGAGCTCATCTCTATATTGATTTAGGCGACGGTACTGACCGCGAAGAGCTTAAAATACCAATAGGCAACGGTCAGAATGATCTATCCAAGCTCAAGGTCAAGAAGGGATCACTGAAGGCTCTCCGCCCAGTTGAGGCGGTCTGGTCCTACCCGAATAACTACAACTCTTACGACCCACTGGATGGTGCCTGGTACAAACCAACGCACTGGTTCGTGATGGGTAAGGAGTTGCACGTATCAAGGTTCCTGACCTTCGTAGGCAGAGAAGTTCCGGACCTGCTCAAGCCTGCCTACAGCTTCGGTGGTCTGTCTCTCTCCCAGATGATCAAGCCTTATGTGGACAATTGGCTCTACATTCGGCAATCGGTCTCTGACTTGGTCAACGCTTTCTCGGTTATGGGCCTAAAGACCAATCTATCCGAGACACTTACTCCAGGAGGCGAACAGCTCTTCAATCGCATCGCGCTCTTCAACCTGACGCGCAATAATAAAGGCATGATGCTGATTGACAATGACACTGAGGAGTTCTTCAACGTCGCGGTTCCGCTTGGTACGCTCGATGCTTTACAAGCACAAGCCCAAGAGCATATGGCGGCTATTGCTAGAATACCTCTGGTAAAGCTCCTTGGTATCCAGCCGGCTGGGTTGAATGCCAGCTCCGAAGGTGAAATCCGCACCTTCTATGATTCGATCTTGGAGTATCAAACCTCGTTCTTCACGCCGCATCTGACCACGGTCATGCATTTCGCCATGCTTAATATCTGGGGCGAAGTGGACGAGGAGATCACGTTCGAGTACGAACAGCTCTGGTCTCTGGACGAGAAGGCTGAAGCCGAAGTCCGCGAGATTGATGCACGCACTGGTCAAATCCATATAGACACTGGCGTCATCAGTCCTGAGGAAGAGCGCGAACGGGTAGCGAAGCAGAAAGACACCCGCTATCCAGGGCTCAATGTTGAGGACCTGCCGAATCTGAAGGAAGAAATTCAAGAAGGGCTTGCTCCAAAAGGTGCGGGGGCTGCTGTTACAGCTATCTTGGGTGAGGGCAAAGAGGGCGAGGGCGGCGAGGAGAAGCCTGAGCCCGACGAGGAAGAGCGCGATCAGCCAGAGCCTAAGCCTCCCGGTATGGCTGAGAAGGACGATGAGGAAGAGCCCGACGAACATCGAGAGGCTGCAGAATGAAAGTAATATTTGCGCAAGATGATGATCGGGGTGCTTTGATCAAAAAGGTTATTGAGTGGCTCCGGCGAGAGCCTAAAGCTACTCTAGCTGCGGCTAAGCATATGTACAATTTAACACCACAAGAAATTAAAGAAATTGAGGCTGGGGGCCATTATAAATAAGCGAATTGAATACGGATGCTCTCACAATCTACATCAATTTCGCACGTATCCTCGTCCAGCGAGATTTGCGTTTCTACAGAGCTTTGAGGGGGAACTTGCCTGTGGCATCGTTCAGTAACGTCTCCGATCGGATCAAGGCACTTAAGGAAGCTGACGCGAAAGCTGCTGATCAGATCGTAGAGGCAATTGAAGAGCATGAGCGCCGCCGTCCAGAGGTTATTAAGGCAACGCACAATTGGCTTGCTGATCAGAGAGCCGAACTTGAATCACTCGATACGGGGATGAACCAGCTTGCCAATACGGTCGGTATGGAAACTGGGTCAAACCCTACTCCGCTACCCCAGGGAGGGGGTGGCACCGAGCCGCCCAAAAGCTGAGCCAACTGTCCGCCAGATATCAGCGGGAGTTGATATCCTTCGTACCATGATGCGCCGTGACAGTCTGATCGAGGACTACAGTGGTGCTACGTTGCGTATGATTGTGCGAGAAATCTATTTAGCTATGGAGCGCGAATCCAAATGACTTATATCGGAACCGCTACCCCGACTTCGCCATTCCTCTTCGCCTGCGATAGTATCTACCGGCGCGGGACTATCGTAGACCGTAAGGGTCCGTACCTGCTGATCGAAGGCTTGGCGCTGGACCAAGGCTCCTGGTTCGTCAAGCACGAGGGTGGGTTCCAGAAGTTTGATAGTCGGGAGGACGCTATGGAACTGATCGGGGAAATGGCGCAGGATGCTGAACTCAAAATTGAAAAAATTGGGCCTTGGACGGTTAGTGAGAATCTAAGAACACATCAGTGGGAGATTAAAGGACCAGAAGGAACATATGTTCGACCTTCAGAGCAGGATGCCCGATCTTTTGCAAGAATGCACGCTTCCGGTAAAACCGGATATGACGTCTCCGTTTCCTCCGGTAAGGCACAGGATGCTTCAGATTGGTCTGTGAAATACAAGAAGAACGGGGTTACGCAAACTAAACAATTCTTGACCAAGCGTGAAGCTGAAAGGTTCTTCGAGGAAAGTGACGAAGCTCTTGAACTGATAGGGCCATCACGTACTGAGCGTATGAGTAGCGCCGAAGCACAGTACGTGAATGAGCGCCGAGGTAAGGCGCAGGATGCTGATCCTATGAATAGTCGGCGTTCGGAGCGGAAGAAATTATTAGAGCGGAAAATTCAAGAGTTTAATGGTAAGACCGATGAAAAGTCTGTGAAAGAATTGGAGTATTACCGCAGCACATTGCGTAAGGAATTTCCTGGTGAAGCGCATAATTAATGCCTTCCGGCCAGAACCTTCCCTATACCCCGTCTGTCGTTTTTGCGCGTGCTAGGCAAATCCGTGCTAAGCAAGCCTATGACGCACAATTCAAGCAGCAGCGTTCTCTAGCACAGGACGCTCAACGTCGTCAGCGTCAACTCGCCCAAGATGCTTTGAAGCCTGGGAAGACAACTAAGCCAGTCCACCCGAATTGTGGTATTGAGGTAGCCTACCGTTGTGTGCTGAAGAAGATCATCGTTAAGATGAATGATTCAGTGCTTTATTGGATGTCTGCTTCATTCAAGGCGAATGAGCCTGAGGTTACTGAGCTAGCCCAGGACGCGCTACCCGCTACAGAGCTACGCCGTTCTGTCCGTAAGCTAGCTAGGCGCTGGCAGCGCAAGTTCAATGATGCTGCGCCAGAACTTGCTACATGGTTCCTGCAATCGGTCGAGACCCGCTCCAGCCGAGCCCTCCAGAACATCCTCAAGCGCGGGGGCTGGACGGTAGACTTCAAGATGACTACCGCTCAACGTGATGTCATGCGTGCCGCTATCAATGAGAATGTCTCTCTCATAAAATCAATCCCATCCCAGTACTTCACCCAGATTGAAGGTATGGTGATGCGCTCGGTCACAACGGGCCGGGACTTGCAGCAACTGACGAAGGACCTGAAGAAGCAGTTCAAGGTGACGGAACACCGGGCTACGTTGATTGCAAGAGACCAAAATAATAAGGCAACTGCAGTGTTGACCCGGACGCGCCATCTTGAATTAGGATTAACTACTGCTATTTGGGTGCATTCTGGAGGTGGTAATCATCCTCGTCCCAGTCATGTTAAGGCAGGACGTGACAAGGTGGAGTACAATGTGCGAACTGGCTGGTATGATCCTCATGAGAAGAAGTTCATCATGCCTGGCGAGTTGATTAATTGCAAATGTGTCAGTCGGGCGATCATCCCTGGATTTAGCTAAATGCGTTTCTATCACAATTCATGGACTCCTAAAGAAGACGAGAAGCTCGTTGCGTTAATTCATGCGGGCAAATCCTGGCAAGAGGTAAGCTTTAGTATACCAGGGCGTACTTCTGCTGCCTGCCAGACCCGATGGGTTACCCACTTCAAGGACCCGGACAAACGTAAGCGCCAACGAATCAAAGAGAACGCTATCAAGAACAACCAGTGTAAGGGGGACGGTGCGCCTATCAAAGGTGGGTTCTATATCTTCCGGGTACCGGAGGGAGACCCTTACTTGCAGCAATTGATTCTGGTTCACGGCCAGGATACTATCGACCGTAATATGGTCTTGCCAAAGTCTGCACAAAGGTCCGTCGTCAGGACCGCAGTCATGGAAGTATGACTACAATAGTCAAGTCGTCATGAAGGGGGACTACCGAGCCTAATCCTCGTGCAAACTAGGCTCTATAAGAAGTGGGGATAATGTGATATGCGTAATACGATCAAGTTTCTTGCCGGCATCTTGCTGGCAACTACGGCCTTCGCTAGCGCACAGGCTGCGGATATGCCGCTCAAGGCTATGAAGAATAATCTTCTGGCCTTCCCGTACACAGGCGATGGTTTCTATTGGGGCATCGCGACCAAAGCCGGTATTGAGCAGGACAGCGCCTCAGGGACCTTCCTGGCTACGTCTCTCGTGACGGGAACTGTGAACGCGGCCGGTGGTGGCGTCGGAGGCACTCTTGGTTACATGCACGGCATGGGCGATAAGTGGCTTGCTTTCGAAGGCACCACCTATTGGCAGAATATCAGTGCGAGCAGTTCTGCCGTTACTGCTTCTGTTGGGGGTGTGAGCGCGGCCGTCAATGCCTCCTTCGCCAGCCGGTGGTCAGCAGACCAGGTTGTCAAGATCGGTGGCTGGAATCCGTTCTCGTGGCTCGGTAACTTTGGAGGCTTCACGTTCCCGACGCTTCCGACCCCGCCAACTGTTCCGGGCATCACCATCATCGCGGGCGGCCACACCTACCTCATGGCCGGTGTGGAAGAGTGGGGTATTAGCGGTCAGTTCTTCACTGTTGGTAGCGGCGTCACGGTTGGCGTTGCTCCACTGGTGGGAGCCGGCATCATGAACCAGATCGTGGACAGTAAGGGTGCGCTGACCGGGGCGGTGCTCGATACTGGTGCACAGGTCGTGTTTGCCGACAAGGGGTTCCAGGCAAGCGGCTTGTTTGCTCCGGGGCAGCCTACGGTTGGTGCGCTTAATAGCGGCCGTAAGTATGAGGTCTATGCGAAGGTTCTGTTCTAAGAGTTCCTAGCCCGTACTACGGGGGCTGTGGAACGCCCCGGTCGCTGTTGAAGCCCCCCAGCACCCACGCGACAGCGGCCGGGGATGTTAAATAAAAAAAGAGATCGCTCGTGACTACAATTCGCTTGAGAAGAGAATTCTTCTGGAAATGGCCAAGTGACGGAATGGCGTGGTTTATGTGGGCGCGTCAGAACTATGGATCGCGCTGGATTATTTGGAGGGTAGGTCCTCTTAACTATCAGGTTGAAGTCGCAGGGCCTGGTGAAGCCATGTTTAGAAAACGTTCCCGGTATTAAATAAGGAGATTTGATCCGTGCGTATTTTCAATTTTATTTGTGGTCTTGTTTTTGTAGCATCCTTACTGTCTATGTACATTCCCGCTCGTGCTCAAGACAAACCTCCAGCCAAGATTACCGTGGCCCAGGCACTGAGCTTGCTCTCTGGTCTCCGCACTCTGGACGGACACCAAGTCATCGTCAAGCAGAACGGTCAGGATGCAGTTGTCCTCCAGCCTTGGGAATTTGGGTCCGGGCTTTTGCGCTTGAAGATTGCTAATGATATCTCGCTTCTTGCCGCTGTCGAAAAGACGGCCGACGATGTGCGAGTCAACATCATCAAGGAGATCGTGAAGGGGATGCCTGCCGATAAGGATGGCAAGCCCCCTGTTGGGCTCACCCCTAACACTACCGAGTTTGATTCATTCCAACGGCAATATACTGAGGTCCTCAATTCTCCTGCCCAAGGTACTCAGGACCTAGCGCGGATCAAGGTGAGCGAGCTGAAGCTGGACAAGAATGAGCTCTCGGTGACAGCGCTCTCGGCTTTGAGCCCTATCCTAGATCAGGATGTGAAATGAAATCCGATAGCGATGGAATTATGAGTGCTATGAAAGACGATCACGGTCCTGTTGCTCCTGGCGATGAACTCTTCAAGCTGGTGACGACCCGACCCGAGGCTGAGATCGCTGCCGATATCAAGGCACAGCTGGAGAAAGCGTTCAATCCGGTTTGTGCTTTATGTGATGAAGCTGCGCGAAGTGGCTTCTCGGTCCAGTGGGATAACCTGATGCTTGGCCCAACGATGAAGTTCCGGGTCAATGGGCTCAGACTGACGAAGAGCTACTGAAATTCCCTGGTTCTGGTTCAATCCGTTCCGATATTTCTGCCGTCGCCCGCATCATGTTATCTTGTGGGTGGACGGCTATTGCTATGAACTTCACCCGCACAGAAGGATTCATCTTATGTTGCAAGTTAATGCTGGCCATTCCGTCAATTGTTCCGTTGCCTACCTCGATGCGAATGGCAACCCAATGCTGACGGCTCCGTCTCCGGACGCTCCGCCGGCTTGGGCTAATGCGCCGAGTGCGTCGGGCATCGACACCCTTACCGTTTCCCCGGATGGAACTACTGCGGTACTCACCACCAATGCGGCTGACGCCAATTCAAGCGATACCGTCAGCCTTTCAGTTACGGTTGGTGGTAAGGTATTTACTGCAACTCTTGGGGTGACGATCTCTGCCGCTCCGCAAGTTCTTACGTCCGTGGTGATTGACGCCGTCGTAGCTTAAAGCTCCAAGCCCCTGTGCCTCCCTGGGGGCCGAGAGAGCCCCGCTCGCTGGTTAACCCCCGGCAAACGCCCAGTGGGCGGGGTCTACCCAGATCGCTTACCAGCGACGTTCCTAGCCCGTTTACGGGCCCATCCATATCCAGGAGTAATCCTCGATGACCAAGGCGGCGTTCCTGCCAATGCTGACTGCTGCTTGGGACGCTACGCGCAGGGCGTTAGCTATAGGGGAAGATGCCCCCGTAAAGCAGCCGTACAAAGGTTATCGTAAGGACGAGAGTGAATCCCTGAAGTCCCGAGAGCAGATGAAGGGACGCTACGACCTGGAAGAAACTCAGGGAGAGCGTGAATGGAAAGAGTGGGAAAAGAAGACGAGGCGTGAGGCACGAAAAGGCAAAGACGCTGAGCCAGAACCCTCCAACGAAGGTAAGCATGCAGCCGGTATCTTATTTGTAGCACCAGACGGTGACGTGCTCTTATTGCGTCGTGGTTCCAATGAAGAGAATTATGCTGGTCACTGGGCGCTGCCGGGCGGTAAGGCTGAGGACGGTGAGAACCCTGAGCAAGCCGCTGACCGCGAGGCCAAGGAGGAGATGGGCCGCGCTCCGGAAGGCTCTAAGAAGCTGCTCGACCAGAGGATGACCCCGAATGGGATGGCGTTCCGCACATTTGCTCAGCCAGTCACGCATAAGTTCACGCCTAAGCTCAATGGAGAACATAGTGGGTATTGTTGGAGTCCGCTTCATCAATTACCACAGCCACTCCATCCTGCCGTTGATGAAACCCTCCGCACTCGCCTAGGCCAGACCAAGACCGCTAAGGACATGACTCCCGAGGACTGGAGTGGTCTACGGGATGGACTGATGAAGTTCCTGTCTGAGGAGGAAGCCGAGGAAGAGCATGCGGAGGATGCTGCAAATTATAGTGGTACTATTCCACAATTAAAAGAAAACCTTAGGAGTGCTGAAGAAGACTTACGTGGTAGTAGTAGAATGGGGATTGGCGCTGGGCAACGTCGAGAGTTGGAAACAGAAATTGCTAATTACAAACGAGTGATTAAGGCAAGAGAAGCGTCGGCCAAAGACCGCTCCCTCTCCCAGGATGCTACTTCTGAGGAATGGTTCGAGCACGGCGAGCAGAACCAGAACCGCCGACTGACTGCTCGTTATGGTGAAGGCATTCTAGACGCTCTGCGCAACTTAGGGCATCCAGTAGACGCGCCAGGTTGGGCTGCTCCGCCTGAATTGCTGGATGGCGGTGAAGAGGGTTCTGGGGCAGAGGACGAACAACCTTCCGTCTACGACAACGTCATTATTGACATTACCCATGATGGTCCTTGGATGTCTTGCATGTCGAAAGACGGCAAGACAATGTACGTCAATAAGAACCTGCCAGAGAGCGCTAATATTCTCGGCAAGACTGTTATTGTCGCAAGGGTACTCCAACACCACGAGTGCCCTGAGTGGGACGAGATACGGGAATTGATTGCGGAGTTTGAAGCCGAACACGATCGTAAGCCAAAGCTGGACGAGCGTAAGGCGCTCTATCTGAAGGCGCATCATAGCCAAGGTACTCCGCCTGAGCGGGAATACGTGGAACGGCTATATGGTCCGCCGATGTGGGACGCTTGGTCGGCTTGGTGCCGGGGCGAAGAGGATCGGGTTGAGCATATTAAGGCAACTAACCCCCCGCCTGACCCAGATGTGAAGCCTATTCCGCACGGTCACGGGGATTTAGAGATTACGATGGACAATAAGTTGCCGGATTTCGTCGTGTTCGAAGCTCCGGTAGTTGAACCTCTCGCCCATGATTCATTCCTCGCAATGGACCGGGGGATAAGCTCTAAGCTCTCTGATCAACAGCTTAAGAAGCTGAGTGCTCGGCGAGGGATGGCTTTTGATGAGGCGTCTGTCCGGAAGTACGATGCTGATGGTCGGCTTCATGTTGAGATGACGAATATAAGCAAAGCGAATATTTGCCCTTATCTGGGAAGTGAAATCCCTGGGGCGTCTGAACTCGGATTAGAGCCCGATAAGATTTATCAGCTCCTGAGAGATCCAGACGAACTTCGCAAAGCTGCGGCTACCTTCAATGGTATTCCAGTTCTTCGAGAACATCTTCCGACTTCTGCTGAAGACCACCAGACCGCTGAGGTTATCGGGTCTACTGGTAATGACGCTGTGTTTGAAGACCCGTATCTGCGTAATTCACTTGTGATCTGGCCTAAGAAGGATATTGATCAAATTGAATCCGAGGAGAAGCGTGAGCTGAGTTGCGCTTACCGCTATGTTCCAAAAATGGAACAAGGTACGTTTAAGGGCGTGCATTTTGACGGCCGGATGACGGCGCTGGTGGGGAATCATGTTGCCGTCTGCGAAACCGGGCGCGCGGGAGCTGATTGCTATATAGCAGATAATGTTAATCCGGACGTGGGTTGGGCTGCTATCGCAAAAGCTATTTCGACCGTTTAAGCATTCCGTAACGCCAGCCAGTAGGGAGCCGTTCTGTTTTTGCTAATGCACGCATAACTATTCCATTATTTATTAAGCGCCAACCTTTATTAAAATTTCCGATTTTACAGCCTCGGAGTTTTCTTGTTGCGGCTACTTTAAGAGCTATCACTCTAAGTCCTTCTTCACCTAAAGTTTCAGCGCGTTTGAAGGCGGCTGCGCTTCTTATTTCTGGGGTTATGAATTTTTGTGCAGCTAGTCCTGCCATCCGCGCGCGTTCAATTCGTTCCTCCGGCGTTCTAGAAGCGTGTAGGGCTGCTGCGGCTTTGCTTCCTAAAGCGGAGCGTTCTTCCGGAGTTCGGTTGTTATTTGCGGTAGTTGCTCCTTTAGTTCCGTTTGTACTTAGTTGTTCTTTTGTTAGTTTTCCGACACCAGTCTTTTTGTAATTTTTACGTCGTTGTTCCGGGGTCGTTTGCGCCATATATGCAGCAATTCCCTTATGCCCTCGTTCTTGTTTTTCTTCTAGCGTAGAAGCAGCGGCGGACGCAGCTCCTCCTTTCTTTCCATTGGCGCTTTTGACTTCAAAAGGTACTGCTGCCATTATTGCTTTGAACCGTCTGGAGTGTTCTTCTTTTGGGATGGCTGCGGCTCGCTGACTGGCGATTATACTTCGTCGCTCAGGACCAAAAGCTGCTGCGCTTTTCTTAGCTGTAGCAGAACGCTCCTCCGGTGTCCGTGAAGCGTGCCAAGCCTTAATTGTTTCGCTACTGGGACCATTGCGGTTATCTGTTAAATTGTAGAGCGGGCCATTGGGACAGCGACCGATTGCTTTAATAAACGCAACCTCAATTTCAAAGGCTTCGGGCTCGGTGAGTTTCTGTCTCAGTTTTACCTTTGGGATTTCACCCAGATTTCTTAATGTTTGTTTGATAAATTTGTTCTTACACCAATTGTTAGGATCGTTTCCTTTGTCGTGAGACAACCAGCGGTTGCCCTTACCCTTTCCGATGTAACGAACGATCCCGTTCTCATCGAACAAGGCATAGACGTAAAATATACGTGGTTTGTATCTGGCAATCATTTCTTCGGCGCTCCTGGGCGAGGATAAGAGCGCGGCAATTCCTCGCCGAAGAGAAGGAAGTTTCGGGATGGCCATCCCTAGCCGCGCCAGATTTAACCATACTTCCTCCAGAAGGAAGAAGCAATGTCCAAGTTGATTGACGCATTAAAACGAAAATACAAAACCCCACAAGCAGCTCTACGGGCGTTGGGGCTTGACGAAAAACTCGTCGAGCGCGCCTTGGCGGGAGACAGTGCAATGGCCTTGCCGGCCACTGATCCAATGAAAGGAGCCACTAAGATGGCAAAAGGAATGGTGCTGACCCGCAAGGCGGCTATGACGCTTGGCGCTCTTGTGGGATTTATGAAGCCGAAGCTTGCTCAGGATGCGAAGATCAACTTCGCCCCTAGCCTCTCCGGTTTGACTTCGAAGAACTTCTCCGCTCGTAAGGCGGCGATTGCTAAGGACCTTACTGCTCAGGCCAAGGGCCAGCTCGCCCAGGACGCTGATGTGGAAGGTCTTCTCGAACTGCTCGACGGTCTCGAAAAGGTCGAAGCTGTTGATACGGAGACCAATGCAAACTCTGCGCTTCCCCTGAATCTGGAGGAGCTGGAGGAAGAGCTTGAGGAGGACGAGGAGAAAGACGTGCGGAAGAACGGTGAAGTCGAGGATGCCGATCCGGCCGAGAACCTGAAAGGGTTTCTGAAGGAAAAAGGCATGTCTGAGGATGACATTAGTTCTGCCTGCAATCATGCCGGCTTCGGTAAGGGCATGGACGAGGATGTTGGTTACAAGAAGAAGTCTGAGGAAGGCGAAGACGAAGAGCCGGATCCCGATGCGGATAAGACTGCTGCCAAAAAGAAGATGGCTGGTGACGATCCGCCGGATTTCAAGGGCATGCCCAAGAAGGGTGGTGGGACCATGTCCCAGGATTCCGTCAATGCCTTCGTCAAGAAGGAAATCGCCAAGCAGAAGCTGGCGACTGATGCTGCAATTGGTGCGGCTGTGGCCAAGGTCAAGGAGAACGCGGCTGCCGTGCGTGCGGCGGAGAAGTTCGTCCGACCGTGGGTTGGAGACATTGAGATGGCGCATGACTCTGCCAGGGGCGTGTTCAAGACGGCTTTGACGGCGCTCGGCGTCAAGACTGAGGGTGTTCACCCTGATGCCTACCGCTCCATCCTGGAGCACCTGCCGAAGCCCGGCCAGGAGCACCGCAATCCGGAGAACGATCTCGCCAATGACGAGGCTCCGATGGCGGCGCTGTCCAAGCGTATCCCCGGCATCGACCGGATCAAGGTGATGGCGTAAAGGCGCAGAAGCCTTAACGCAAAAACCCCTCTTTCAACCTTCAATCATCTCTCACACACGGAAAGGAGAACCCCACTATGCGAGCGGGTTCAGACGATAACGTTGTGCAAACTCTTCAGGGTAAGACCTTGAAGTTTGTACTTATGAGCAATACGGCTGATGCATCGATGTTGATGCTTCAGACCGGAGGCTTCCAAGGCCAAGTTAATGTTTCACAAGCACCAGCTGTTGCCGGTGACTTCTGCGCGGACGCTCCTCGTTGGTCATTCGACGCGGGTCCGGGCGGTCTGGTTGTTGGGACTGGCGTGGGCGTGACTATTGGTGCCTTTGCTTGGGCGTACAACCCTCCGGATGGTGATGGTGCTCCGAGCCAGGTTCAGAGCTACGGCCCGGGCTACCTGGCGAATGGTGCTGTTCTTGGCTTTGTCCATCGTGAACAGCAAGGACTGATCACGTCCTATCTGACAGACTCCGGTATGATCGCCCCGCAGGGCTTTGGGATCACTGTCTTTACTGGTGGTGATTTCTGGGTCAAGAACAACGGCACCACCGAAGCTCTCGTCGGCCAGAAGTGCTACGCCAACTTCGCTAATGGTCTGGCGAGCTTTGCGGCTACCGCCTCGCCCACGGCCGGCGCTTCCGTTACCGGCTCCGTTGCCACACAGACGACCACCTTCAATGGAGCGATCAACGGCAACGTGCTGACCGTGTCTCAGCTTGTTACGGGCACGATTGGTCTTGGCGCCATCCTGACGGGCGGTACTGGCGTCATCACGAGCACCACTGTGGTCCAGCAGCTTACTGGCGGCACGGTTGGTGGTGTTGGTACCTATCTGGTCAACTTCCCTGAGCAGACGGTAACTTCAGCACTCTTGACTGGCACCTACGGATTGCTGACGGTAGCAACGGTTGGTTCCGGCACGCTCGGTGTTGGTGACGTACTCTCAGGAACTGGCGGTGGTGGATTGACTACCGGCACGGCTATCGTGGGGCTTGGAACGGGGGCTGGTGGGACAGGAACCTACTTCGTCACGCCTTCCCAGACCGTGACTTCCACGACCATTTCGGCTGCTACAAACGTAGAAACGAAATGGGTTGCAATGAGTACCGGCCTCCCCGGAGAGTTGGTGAAAATCTCCAGTCACCCGTTGGGTTAATAAGAGCAATCCCGCTCTAACCCTTCTTCAACAAATGTCGGTGTGGAGTTATCCCCGACCCTCAGGAGTAAACTTATCATGAACTATCAAGACGCCATCAACAACTGGCGTGCTGAGCGAAGCACGCTAGAGCACCTGGGGCTGGGGTTCCAGCCGGGTGTCGAACCGAAGTGCTACATGCCTGAGGCATGGAAGCGAAACTACAAGCTGGCTATGGATGCGCAGCTGGGTCTTATGACAGACCCGAACTCGGCCCTTCCGGCATTGCTCACGACCTCGATCGACCCGGAAGTGACCCGCATCTTGTTTGCACCGAACAAGGCGGCAATAATTCTCGGTGAGCGAAGGGTTGGAACCTGGCTTGACCAGACCCGACTCTTCCCGGTTGCTGAGCACACTGGTGAGGTCTCCTCGTACGGAGACTACGCTGGTAGTGGTGAAGTTGGCGTTAATGTCGACTGGCCGGCTCGCCAGGCTTACCTTTTCCAAGCCGTCAAGGAATACGGTGAACTGGAATTGGAGCGTATGGGCTTGTCCAAGCTCAATTGGGTCTCTGAGAAGGATCAGGCAGCAGCACTTACGTTGAATAAGTACCTGAACCTGACCTACTTCTTTGGTGTTGCTGGCCTGCAGAATTACGGCCTGCTCAATGACCCTGGCTTGAATGCGGTCATCTCGCCGGCTGTGAAAGCCTACGGCGGTACCAAGTGGATTTCTGGTGGTGTGGTGCAAGCAACTGCCAATGAAGTGTACACTGATATCCAGTCCCTCTTTTACCAGTTGGTAAATCAGTCCAACGGTCTGGTTGCGGCTGATACGAAGATGGTTCTGGTGATGTCACCGCAGTCGGAAGTTGCTTTGACTGCGACCAATACCTTCAACGTCAACGTGCATGACTTGTTGAAGAAGAACTTCCCGAACCTGCGGGTCGAGACCGCCATCCAGTACGGGGCGTCCTCGTCTTCCAATAACCAGGGTCTCGCGGCGGGCAACCTGGTCCAGCTTATCGCCAACGAGATTGAAGGCCAGCAGACCGCTTTCTGTGCCTTCAATGAGAAGATGCGCTCGCACCCCATCATCCGCCAGATGTCGTCCTTCAAGCAGAAGGTGACGGCCGGGAGTTGGGGAACTGTGTTGCGTATGCAGTTTGCGATCAGCGGGCTTTTGGGCGTCTAAGCTAGTCCCGTAACCGGGCTAGGAAGCCCGTAGGCGCGTTCAAACGACTGGACCCTCCCCCTACACAGGGGAGGGTCAGAACTCCGCTCTCTGGCCTTGCTAGAGGCTTACCGTAAATGTCCATAAAAGACCCCCTTATCCAACAGACCCGGCAAGGTATCTTCCGGAAAGGGAAACTTGTCTCTTTGGTTATGGAAACGCTGTCCCCCGATGACGCTATCCTCTTGTTTGATAAAATACAGGACGCCGTAAAGTCTGGTGGAGGCGTTCAATTTAATTTTCAGCATGGATTTCACTATATTGTGGAGGAGTAGTGTTAGTGAGTACCGTTATCGTAGCTTGCAAAATACCCTCCGGCCTGAACCTGGGCGATGGCATTGTCCTCATTGGCCCCAAGCCGCTCATACCCGGCCAGCCTTATGAGTCTCGCCCCGGCGGGTTTATCCTAAATCGGGGGATTGACGCCGTTGTCTGGGAACGCTGGGTCAAGGCCAACGCCGACTCCGCTGCCGTCCAGGGCAACCTAGTCTACGGCCACGAGAACTATGGCGTGGTCTACAACTGGTGCAGAAGCCACGCCAAGTCTCGCTCTGGGTTTGAGCAGGCTTCTTAGGGAATGAAGAAGTTCTAATTCAACAAAGCAGAAGGAACGTACACTATGGTTGAGCGTGTTACCCCCCGTAAACTCCCCGAAATCACGAATGAGCCGACCCAGGACGCCCCCCGGTCAGGCGAGACTGTCGTAGTGGCCTGCAAGCTGCCGAATGGCAAGTACTACCAGCTCTACGATATGGTGGAGGGTAATGAGACTACTCCGACTGGGTATAAGGTAGTCAAGGTGGCGAAGCCGCGCGGCGAGCGCATCAAGTTGAATGGCTCGGCCATCGCGCCTATGAAGGCCCCGGAGCACGGTATTCATGCTGGCTACGGCTTGACCACGGTCCTCAAGGATACATGGGATGAGATTTGTCATCAGTACAGAGATGACCCCGCTCTCGTCAACAAGCTGATCTTTGCCTCCGACAAGCCGGATGGCGCACAGGGTCGGGCGCGGGAACAGTCCCAAGCCAAGATCAAGTCGGGCCTGGAGCCGATCGATCCCAAGAACCCGCCACCTGTGGGGATGAAGGTTACTGCTGCTACAACTGAATCGACGTAAGCAACAACTATGGGTGTCGTAGTCCAATTCGACTATCCGAGCTGGGCTGCGCTCTTCCCGCAGTTTGCTCGCTTGAGCCAGGCTCAGGTAACGCAGTATTGGGGATTGGCGACGGCGTTCGTGCGTAACGATGGTGGGGGTCCAGTCAACACCCCCACTATTCAGACTAGTCTGCTCAATTTAGCAACAGCACATATGTGCGCTTTATTAGGTCCGTATGTGCCAGGGGCAGATGGTTCTCCCGCTCAGCCAGGTAATCCGCTGGTGGGGCGCATCAATAGTGCCTCGGAAGGTTCGGTCTCGGTTGCGACAGAGAACCAATATCCTCCAGGGTCAAGTCAATTTTGGCAACAATCACAATACGGCAGTATGTTCTGGGTTATGAGTGCGCCTTTCCGCACATTTCGGTACATCCCAGGAGTTGTGCGTAATCAAAACCCCTGGCCAATCTGGCCGCAGGGTTTCTTCAATAGCAATGGTGCGGCTATTGCATCGTCAACCGGCTGCTTCTTGTGGTGATTTATGGACCTTGACGCTCTTCTCATTAACTTGCGTAAATGGATGGCTGCACAAGAAGCTTCTATGCACGCCATACATACACGTATGTCGCGGATTGAAGGCGGAGTTCAGCCGGCTGGTTTGAGCCATCAACAGTCAAATGAAATTGCAGAAATCCATACTAAGCTGGCAGAAATACAAGCAATCTTAGCTACACCAGCTTCGAATGGCTGAGATCAAGGGCGGCGATCAGCTAGAACGTAAGCTGGCGCAGATGGCAGCTCGGCTAGCCAAACCAGGAACGTTAAAAGTCGGCTTCCTGTCTGGTGCACGCTATCCTAATGGAATGAGTGTGGCCCCCGTTGCCGCTATCAATAACTACGGAGCGCCCCGAGCCCGTATTCCTCCACGACCGTTCTTCAGCAACATGGTGGCTGATAAGCAGAAGGAATGGCCCAAGACCCTCGCCAATCTGCTCAAGACGTATGATGTCAATGTCGCGTTGCAATTGATGGGTGAAGGCATCAAAAGTCAGTTGCAACAATCTATAATCGATACGTTCTCTCCACCCCTCAGCCCAGTCACGCTCATGTTGCGCAAGATGAAGGCCAATAACCCGGACTTGATTGTTACTGGACGGACTGTAGGTGTAGCAGCCGCTAATGTTGCTGCTGGTATGTCTTACGCGGGCGTCTCAACCAAACCCCTCATCGCGACAGGACATCTTCTCAATTCCGTCGAATACAAGGTTTCGGTTACTTAGTGCGTGTCGTTATCCTCCGTACCTGGTCTACAAGTTGCGATCCTATCTGCCAGTCCCTTCAGCCTATTGGCGTCGAGACTGTAGAAATCGTCTACAATCTGCAGGATATAGACCTAACTGTCCTACCAACCATCATTGCCTGCCATAATCCTGACTGGGTTCTGATGATAGGGCAGTGCGAGAGTGGCGGTGATATCCTCCCTTCCCTCGATACTCTGAAAGAGATTGGCGCAAGATATCCATTCGTGCATTTGTGTTGTGACGGTTCGGAGGAAGACTGGTACCCGCAACTGGATCGCTATATCACCCAAGGCAACTTCGCACTCAACGTCAATATCGACGGGGTTGCTTTAGGTCCAATAGCCCAAGGCGGCTGGACGACGCTCTGCCCGATTGACCCCACACCCTTCCAGCCGCTCCCTTGGCTTGACCGCTCGATCCAGTTAGGCTTCTGCGGGGGTTGGGGTCCGGGTCATCCAAGGATGGCTGCGGTTGAAGACTTGATCCACCGGGGCTTGGTCAATGCGGTCAAGCGTCCTTTCGATGACTATAAAGGCTACCGGGACTTCCTCTGTTACTGCAAAGCGGTTTGGAATAATGCACTGACGGGGTCTGCCGTTAGACGCCATGTTAAGGCTAGAGTGGTCGAGACGGCTTACGCGGGTGCAGTCTTAGTCGAGGAAGAGGAATCCCCTACTCGCAACTGGTTCCTTCCAGGGGAAGACTACGTTGCGTACACCAATACTGTCGATATTGAGAATGCGCTAGATTGGATGACGAGCGAACCGAGGGCAGCTCAGGCCATGGCCGCCCGTATGAATAAGAAGGCAGTCGAGTTGTATTCGGCAAAGCCATTCTGGGCCGAAGTACTGAAACGGATATGATTATGAGAATTCTATTTGCTCAAGACGCTGGTGAGGAGTTGATAGGCAAGATCGTCAAATTTCCAGTGAACACGCTTCACGGTAAGAAGATGCGTGCAGGAACGGTCAAGCGTGTGATGCCTAACGGCAAATTGGAGATTGTGGCGCAGCTTGGCGGATACTATGAGATGGGTTTGAACGAGATTGAAGCTTGATATCTCTTACCCTTCCCTCGATCCATGAAGGCGCTCTGCGCCGTACGCTTGATAACATAAACCAGACAACTCGCAATTTCGTCGAGGTTGTCGTTGTTGCTCCGTTCCAGTTCGAGTACAAATTGCGTAATGGCAAGGTCGTCTGGATCAAAGAGACTACTCCGTTAGGATGCAACGGTGGGCACGAGATTGCCGCTAAGTTTGCTACACAGAAGTTCATCGCTCCCTGGGTTGACGACCATCTGTTCATCAATGGATGGGACTTCATTATCCTTTGGGGGTTTACGCTTCCTCAGTTAGGACCGCTCTCTGTCGGATTACGCCATGCAATCGAACCTCACGTGGGTACGGTGTTCGGCAAGTACTACCCCTACTTCCCGGTGATGCGTCTAGACGATATCAAGAACATTGGTTGGTTCTCCGGCGAGTACAAGCGCGGGTTTGCTGATTGTGATCTTGCTATGCGGGTCTGGGATGCTGGGGGCGCTTGTGTCCCTTCCGATATTGGGGTTGTGCTCAAACACCCAGATGATGCTCGTAAGATGGGCGACTTGATGGAAGGTGAAGCGCATTGTTTGCCTGAGGACATGGCGCTCTTCCTGTCTCGTTGGGGCGAGAAGTACGGCGAGGGTTACGACCTGAGCTCTCTACGTGGGTTCAACCAAGACATTGTTCCGGGCTTCCAATGAACTTTGGTGATATTCTTTGGATATTCGTTATTGCGGTAATAGCTATAACGGCTATTTTACTCATGCTTGCTAAGATCAGGCTTCCTGTATCAAAATGCAAGCGTTGTGGTTTGGTGATAACCAAACAAGACCAACCAGATAAATGGTGTGTGTTCACTCGGTGCCCTTACCAGCGTAAGTCGAAGTTGGGAGACGTAACGTAAAATGGCACGCTTGGTCATCTTCCTCGCGACATCTGTGTTTGTGTTGGCTGGGTGTACGTCTTATCACTATGATCCTAATTTCAAGCCAAAACCCGCACCGACGCTGAACGACCCGCCGACCAAATGAGTGATGATCCGAGTTGTATTGACATAATGCTTGGAACGTCCTGCGTGCTGTCGCTCGTTGCGTTATTTGTGTGGGTCATAGTTCCGATGTTCTTATGAAAGCAATCGTATTTACGACCGGTACGCCGGATACGATCAAGCTGATTGAATCCTTCACTTGCCTAGGGCATGAGACAGAGGTCATTCGGTACGACATCGGCACTGAAGGCATCAATATGGAAGGCAAGGTCGAAGCCTTCCATCCAGACATGATTGTCTATATCGGTGCTATCCGGGGGCAGCACGATAAGTATGTTCCATCCTTAGAGGAACTTTGCCGACTCAATCATGCTGCTCCAATGGTTCATATCTGCTCTGATTCAGCAGACCCGCCTTGGTGGCCTGATCTGGAAGCCTACAACAACGCAGGAGCGTTCCGTTTACAGGTGGGCATAGACGGCTGTAAGGACTCCCCAGTAGCCCGCTTTGGGATGGTAGCGCTCACTCCTATCGATCCAGCCCACTTCCCAATTGAGACTGATTGGAATACACGGATTTACAAGTGTGGGTTCTCTGGTGGGGGCGGTATCCGTGAGGACGTTCTTGGTCCATTGAAAGCTGCTGGATTGTTGAGACACTTTGGTGATGGCGGGCATTCCCACCGGTACGAAGAGGTCTGTTCTTTCTACACGCTCTGCCAGACCATCGTCAATGACGCACGCACAGGGACAGGCACTAAGCGCCATGTGAAGGGGCGATTTGTTGAAGCAGGGTTGGCTGGCGCGGTCGTTATCGAGCCTAGTGACTCCCCAGCTAAGGATTGGTTCACACCTGGAGTTGACTATCTCGAATGGACTACTCCAGACGACGCCATAACGCATGTTCGTAATTGCGATGCTCTGCGCGATAAATACGAAGAAATGGCGAAACGGTTTCACGCGAAGATGCTAGAGCAACACTCTGGTCCACCATTCTGGGCTAGAGTATTCAAGGAGATGCGGCTATGAAAGTTGTATTTGCGATGGACGCTGAAATCGAAAGACTTCCCGACGGGCGTTACAATGGGCGATCTTTGGGACAGCAAGGTTACTTTCCTGGAAGCGTTCCTGGAGGGGTTGGAAAAGAAATTGATTATTATGATCGTAATGGTGACAAAAAGTCTGGCACTATTAGACGTGTTCAGGGGAATACGTTTTGGGTTGATAGGGACAATAAGCCTCCGTTGCTTCAGTTAACAGCACATTCAATACGATAAATCCCTTTCTAAAATGTTCCATCTTTGCATGTTCAACTACCCTGGAAATGCTGGAGCGTCATACGCTGACGCTCCTGGGTATGTTTACGTATTGCGGAATGGAAATCAAGCACGAATGCTTTATTGCTATGTTACTCCGAGTGGAATATGAACTTTCTCGTATGGATGGGAAATCACACTGAGACTGGACAGCGTTCGCTTGAAGACGTCGTTGGGATTTTCGGCAAACAATTGAGGGCTTTAGGGCATACAATAATTTGGGACCCTAGCAATAGTCAGTTCATCACGGCTGACCGGGGCATCAATATTGTTGTGGAAGGTTTCACGCCTGGTAGCATCGAAGCACTGGAAAAGGCACACAAGCAGAACTGCCGCTTTATCATCTTAGCAACTGAGGAGCCTTCTCCGCAAGGGTTCAATCAGGGTGTCCAGCCGGAGATGGTCAAGCGTCAGACGGATTTCGCAGGGGTTGCGCGCTTTGCTGAAGCCATTTTACATTTAGTTCCGGGGGAACACGTAACCTGTTGGTACGGACAATTTCTCCCTACGGCTCAGATCGAGCTGGGTTACGCCCCCACTCTAATCCGTAAGCCACTAGGACGCGAGCCAGAGTATGACTTTGGCTTCTATGGTTCGATCACAAAGCGTCGTCATGTGCTTTTGAAGAAGCTGGCTAAATGTTCCTCTTCTAAGAAGGCTGTTCGGATCGTCGGCGACTTCATGCCTCAGGTCGAACGTGACTTGATCATGCAGAATTGTAAGGTCATCGTCCAGCTACGCAAGTTCGAGAAGATGGGACTCGTTAGTTCTAGCCGTTGTAATACGGCGCTTTGTCTTGGCCGCCCAGTAGTGGCCGAGCCTCATCTTCTCGTCAAGCCTTGGGACGAGGTCATCAAGTTTGCTGATACGGAGAAGCACTTCTTTGATCTCTGTATCATGGCGCGGGCTAGCTGGAAGAGCCTTTGGTACCAACAGTTCGAAAACTTCAAGCAGAAGTTTAGTCCAGAGTTCTGTGTAGGGAATGCCTTGAAGCAGGTCGGTATATTGGAAGAACGTAAAGCGGCTTGATCCCAAATGTGGACTGCTATGCATCTTTGGTTGATCTTAAATATGTTGATCTTTTTGTGGGTGATTGAATGAAACCGCGTATTCGTAAAAAGCTTCGTGCCGGAACCGTTCCAATTGCACAGCGCCAATATCTCCCGACCCTATCCGATCTTGTTGATCGGCTCTCGATTGTACAGCTTAAGGCAGTCTTCATCCCAGAGCACACGGATGAGTACGTTAAGGAGCGGGCTTTAATTGAGCACGATGTTGATCTTATTCTGAATGATCTTGCGGCTGATGGTAAGCGGATTACCGCAAAAGAGGTTCATGCAATTATCGTCATAATGCTTTCCAATCGATTTATTTGGGAAAATGAAAGTAAGGCAAGAGAAGGGGGCAAAGAACACGATCATTTGCTTAAGCTGACACACTCGATCAATGGGGTACGGAATACTGCCAAGAACCAGTTGGCAAATATCGATGGTGGAAGGCGCGACTATAAAACAGACTGTTTTGCCGCTGAACTTACGAATCAATTTGGAAACTGGAACATTTTTGTTTAGTATGGTTTATGGGAAAGCTAAGAGGGAGCATCCCGCGTGACCTTAGTCGGAAAGTTCTTCTTTTGTAGTGGTGCTGAATACATCCAGTCGGGCGAGGTTGTAGAGGCAATTGGACCTGATCTTTTGCTAGTCAAGTTCGATAAGCGAGAAGACGTTCCTCCTGGAGCTATGTCCGTATTTGACACGTCATCGTTGATGGCTGAAATAAACCCGGACGGAACGCTTGATTCAGTCTGGGAATTCTTCGCAACCCGTAAAGAGCTGGACGATTATATGGGTTGGTTGTTTGCGGAAACACCTTCTGCGAAGAAGCTCAAAATTGTAAAGCTCAATTCCTGATGCTGACCGTTGAAGAGCTTATCGCTTTCGAGGCTGATATTGCCGCTGAGTTCAATGCGGGAAATATACGTGCTCCAATACATTTGGACGGTGGGAATGAGCAGCAACTGATCGAGATATTCCAGGAAGTTTCTCCTGATGATTGGGTCTGCTGTAGTTGGAGAAGTCATTACAAAGCACTCCTTGCCGGAATACCGCCATCCGAAGTCAAAGCTGAGATTATGGCGGGGCGGTCGATTGCTCTCTGCTTTCCGCAGCACAGGTTCATTTCCAGCGCCATCGTTGGAGGTATTCTCCCCATCGCTCTTGGGATTGCCTGGTCAATCAAGCGGAATGCGGGTAAGGAGCATGTGTATTGTTTTATTGGGGACATGACTGCCCGTGCAGGTATGTTTAATGAATGTACGCGTTATGCGGCAGGGTTTCAACTTCCGATCACATTTGTTATTGAAGATAATATGAAATCTGTGTGCACTGACACTGACAAGGCGTGGGGGTTAGTTGGTGTTCCTCTACCTATCGTATACGTGTACCAGTACACTTTACCTTTCCCACATTCGGGCGCAGGCGTCCGCGTCAATTTTTAAGAGGACTTATGCGTAACGACTTTTCTGTAAGGGCGGGCTTGGCTGGACAAAAGCCGATGCGTGCAGTGCCAAGCGACAACGCCGCCCTTACACAACAGCCGGAGAGTGCATACTTCTCAGAACTCTGCCGGGCGATGGAGATGTTATCCCAACACCCTCGTTCGGTCTTTATGGGTCAAGCTGTTGCCTATCCCGGTACAGCGATGTTTGGTACACTCAGGAATGTAGGTCATTCCCGAAGAGTTGAGTGGCCTGTCTGTGAAGATATGCAGCTTGGAGCAGCCATAGGCGCTAGCCTGAATGGTGACTTGCCTATCTGTATATACCCCAGGATCAACTTCCTACTTTGTGCAATGCCGCAATTGGTCCTTCACCTGGACGCCATCCCACGCTATTCGACATATCGGCCTAAGGTCATCATCCGTACCGCGATAGCGACGGATAAGCCACTCGATCCCGGTCCGCAGCACGTTGGGGATTTTACGGATATGTTCTTATCTGCACTAAAGACTGTTGTGGTAGTCAATCTCGATAATGCGCACGATATTGTACCCCAATACCAAGCTGCGCTAGATCGGGACGGCTCGACCCTCTTAATTGAGCAACTTGCGAATTATTAAGCCTTCGGGTATGGTTAGATTGCGACTATGAGACTACAAGGCTTCCTAACAAGAGGAGGTTGCTCCAGGCACAGAATGACCCTATGACCCTTCTTTGAAAGACTAAACCAAAAGACAAACTAGGCCTTCACGGCGGCTAAGGTGATCTACCATAACCGACCCTGCCAGCTAAGGCTAACAAAATCTTGGAATGACCGTAGCCGGGTGGGGAAACTCACCCGGCTCTAATTCAGGGGAATTACTTTGCACGGTACGGTAATAGCTCGATGGTTTGGGGTTGTTTATTTAATTACCAATACCATAAATGGTAAGAGATACGTTGGACAGACAACGTTATCAAACCCAATAAAGCGTTGGAAAGGGCATTTGAGGGCGGTTGCCAAGGGAAGAAATAAGCCTTTGTATAACGCGATTCGAAAGCATGGTATTGATGCTTTTATCTTTGAAGTGGTCTTCAACGTTGAAGACCAAAAGACGTTAGATATTGTTGAGATTTGTTGTATTAAAGCATTAGGAACGCTAGTACCAACTGGATATAATATTAGAATTGGCGGTGTACGAGGAAAGCATCATGAAATCAGTAAACAAAAATTAAGTGTGAGTTTGACTATCGCTAATGCCCGTCCTGAGGTTAAAGCAAAACACGCCGCGAATTGGGCAGACCCAAAATTTAGACTAAAACATGCTGAAGCTGTAATTAAGGCTTTGGCCGACCCAGATATAAAGGCTCGGCTAATAGCCGGGTGTATAGAAGCGCAAAGCCGCCCCGAAGTTAAGGCGAGTGTTAAAGCGGGATTGAAAATTGCAAATGCCCGACCAGAAGTGAAGGCACGTCGTTCTGCTGTTACCAAGAATACAGTTTGGATAACTGATGGTGTAAAAAGCAAAAGGTGGCGTGCGGGTTCAATTCCAGAAGGTTGGATTCTGGGGCATTCTCCGGCCGATACTAAAGCAATTAGAGATGGAGTGCGTAATTCTGAGCTCCGTAAAACTAACATATCTAAAGATTCCAGGTGGGTTAATGATGGCTTAACTAATAAGCGTATAAAGTTAATATCCGATCCACCAATAGGATGGAAATTAGGACAATTAGTAAAAGTAGATTTAAGCAATGGACAAGAGTTAGGGCGACATATTCGTTGGCATAAAAAGCGTGGAATACTAAACCCCAGTTGCTCATTTTGTCAGCCGGGGGTTCAACTATGAAAAAATCTTTTTGGTATCCAACTGCATTTTCGGCTTGGGGCAAAGAGGAATCTGAAGCTATTCAACGTGTTGTTCTATCGGGGCGGTTTACAATGGGAGACGAGGTCGCGGCATTTGAGGAGGAATTTGCTGCTTTCCATAAAATGAAATATGGAATAATGTGTAATTCGGGGAGTTCAGCAAATCTATTGATGGTATCAACATTGTTTAATAAGAAAGACAAACCCCTTAAAAGAGGAGATTTAGTACTTGTCCCAGCATTGGCGTGGTCTACAACGTACGCACCGTGCGTTATCTTGGGGCTTCGCCTCAAACTTGTTGATTGTGATAATACTTGGTGTTCTGGCTTGCCTGACGTCCGTGGCGCTCAGCTTGTTGTAGGGTGTTCCATCCTCGGTAACCCCGGCCCGCTCAACTTCCTCAAGGTAGCAATCGAGAGCCATGGTGGTTATTTCATTGAGGACAACTGCGAGAGCCTTGGCGCTAAATATGGCGATGACTACTGCGGCACCTTCGGATTGATGAATTCATTCTCGTTCTTCCACTCCCACCAGATTAGCGCAATTGAAGGCGGAATGGTCCTGACAAATGACCCGGAGTGCGCTAGGCTCTGCCGTATTCTGAGGGCACATGGTTGGACCAGAGACGTTGACCCGCCGACTAGCTTCGATAACTCCTACAATTTTTCTCATATGGGATTCAATTTACGTCCGGTTGAAATGCATGCAGCTATCGCTCGTGAACAGCTCAAGAAGCTGAAGGGCTTTGTCGCGGCCCGACAGAAGAATGCAACCCTTTTCCGGCAACTGACTAAAGAGCTTCCGATCACCCACCCGGTCATTCGGACTATGGACCCCAGCCCGTTTGGGCTACCGTTTACCGTTGCTTCCTCTGAGGTACGCCTTAAACTCGTTGCGGAGCTCAGGGAAGCGGGCATCGACGCTAGGCTACCCACCGGGGGCAGCTTTCGACTTCACGAATTTGGAAAGCCCTGGAGAAATCAAGAAACGCCCAAGGCGGATTTGATTCATAATACTGGATTATTTTTAGGTAATGCTCCATTCGACATTTCTGATAAGATTGAATTGGCTGCTTTGGTATTAAGGCAAACTCTATGAAGAAGAAGAAGAAGAAGAGTAAAATCTTTACCGGGGTAATCTATGTTGCTACCTGTTTAATTACAGGCAAGCAATATGTTGGACAAACAGTTCGTAAGCGACCAATGTCTCGTTGGGATGTTCATTTTGAAGCCGCTAGAAACGGTAGCAAAAATATATTTGCCCGAGCCATACGAAAATACGGTGAATCTGCTTTTACATTCAAAATAGTTTTCCATGCTAGAGAAGACTAGCGGACCTAAGAAAGGTTGGCGGTCTCAGTCTACCCCTAACGCCGACCGTATCCACGACTGTGGTATGTTCTTAGGTAATGCACCGTTCCCGATCGAGGATCAGATCGGCCTAGCGGTCGAAGTCATGAAGAGGGTGCTTACAGATGGATAATTGTGGTCTAGAAGCTGGTGATTGGTATAGCTTACTTTTTGGATTTGTAGTAGGAATGGTTCTGTTTATTTGTTTGTATTTTGGAATTGGATTTTAATTTGCGCATCGTAATTTCCGGGGGGGCCGGCTACATTGGATCAGTCCTCGTCCCAGCCCTTATTGAGGAACACCACCAAGTTACCATCATTGATAACTTCATGTACGGGCAGTCTCCGCTCAATGCGCTCTGCTCCAGTGCGTTCTTCGATGTCGTCAATGGTGACGCTCGGGACGCTAGGCTCCTGAAGCCGCTCCTTGCCAAAGCCGATGTCTTCATCCCGCTAGCAGCTCTCGTAGGTGCTCCGCTCTGCGACCGAGACGTTCTAGCCGCGACCAGTACGAATGTAGGGGCTATCGAAACCGCTATTGCCCTGATGTCTAAAAATCAGCAAATTCTGATCCCAATCTCCAATAGCGGCTATGGCGTAGGTGAACCGGGTAAGGAATGCACTGAGGAGAGCCCCCTCAAGCCCCTTAGCCTTTATGGTCAGACCAAGGTGCACGCTGAGAAGGTGGTTATGGACCGGGGAAACGCCATCAGTTTTAGGCTCGCTACCGTTTTTGGCATGTCTCCAAGGATGAGGATCGATTTGCTTGTAAACGATTTCGTTTATCGCGCAGTTCACGATAAGGCGGTCGTACTATTTGAGGCAGACTTCAAGCGCAATTACATCCATATCCGGGACGTGGTAAGTGCTTTCATGCAAGGGCTCTATCGCTTCTCGAAGATGAAGGACCAAATTTACAATGTCGGTCTTTCCGAAGCTAATTTATCCAAGCGAGAGCTTTGTGTACGAATCAAGGAACATGTTCCAGGTTTTGTCTTCCTCGAATCTCCCATTGGAGAAGACATTGATAAACGCGACTATATTGTTTCCAACGCTAAGATCGAAGCCACCGGCTGGCGACCGAAGCACTCCCTTGACGCGGGAATCAAGGAGTTGATCACAGGGTACAAGATGCTCCGCAATACCGTTCATGGGAATGTATAAGTGTCTCATCTTGATCTTCTAGTCATTCATCCCGGTGCTGCTGAATCTATTTATGGATCACTTGGCGAGCAGCTTGTTGCAATAGAACCCCCGCTTTGGGCACGCTTAATTGCGGGCTACGTCAAGGACCGGGGCTTCAGCGTTCATATCTGCGATGCCGAAGCCTTGGCCTTATCTCCCGTTCATGTTGCAGAACTCGCTAAGGTTTTGAACCCGCGCCTGATCTGCCTAGCGGTCTACGGTCACCAACCCTCCGCTTCCACCCAGCAAATGGTCGGGGCTTCTGCTACTGCGCGTGAGATAAAGAAGCTCTGGCCTGACTCTACGATCATCATGACAGGAGGGCATGTATCTGCTCTTCCAGAACGGACCCTACTTGAAGAGGCAATCGACTACGCTTGTGTTGGGGAAGGTCCGGTCACCATCCACCAGTTGCTTCTTGGTAATGATCAGGAGGATGTGCTCGGACTTGTTTGGCGAGACGCGACTTATTTTAAGCAAAAGCGTATTGAAGCTATTGTTGTAAACCCTTCCGCTCCACTCATTGAGGACCTCTCCCAGCTTCACGGTAACGTCTGGCACTTGCTCCCGATGCATCTTTACCGGGCGCATAATTGGCAGTGCTTCGACAACCCTGATAAGCGCCAGCCGTACGCCTCGATCTATACTTCCCTTGGATGTCCTTGGAAGTGCGAATTCTGTTGCATAAATGCACCCTTCGAGAGCCGGCGTTACCGGATGCGCAAACCGGAAGACGTGGTCAACGAGATCAAGCATCTATACTATCACTACAATGTCCATACGTTCAAGATCGTGGACGAGATGTTCGTGCTCAATGAGCGTCACTATACCGCCATCGCCCAGGGAATCATCGACGCTGGCTTAGGCCCTCTCCTGAATATCTGGGCCTATTCGCGGATCGACACGGTCAAGGAAGGCAACCTAGCCCTCCTGCGCCGTGCTGGCTTCAAGTGGCTGGCGCTCGGGATTGAATCAGCATCAGCCTATGTCCGGGATGGTGCTTCCAAGAAGATGCGGAATGACGACATCGTTGGCGTTGTCCGATCCATCCAGAACGCAGACATAAATGTTATTGGGAATTACATCTTCGGTCTACCCGATGACGACCGAGTCTCCATGCAGGAAACGCTAGCCCTCGCTATGGAGTTGAATACCGAATTCGCAAACTTCTATTCGGCACAAGCATATCCGGGTTCGCCGCTCTACACACAAGCTGTGAAAGAGGGTTGGGCATTACCGGAGACGTGGGCTGGGTTCAGTCAGCATAATTCTTCGTGCCGACCGCTAGACACCAAACATCTCAGCGCAAAAGAAGTCCTAATCTTCCGAGATACAGCCTTCCAGCGATACTTCAGCAATCCCCGCTATCAAAGCATGATCGTGGAGAAGTTTGGGGTAGAGACGCTGGAGCACGTCCAGCTCATGCTGACGTATAAGCTGGAGCGAGAGCTGCTCGCTGCTTAGCCAGGCAAGCCGCCGTTCATCAAGTTGAGTGCGCGAACGATCAATTCGGCATCGTCTTTTGCGGTGCTCAATTCTCGTTCTTCATTATCTTCAGCGCCGCCATCATTCCATTCGTTCATCGAACAAATGCGGCGATAGGTGTCGGGGCGATAGTCCCAGACTTCGTAGGTAATTGAGCCGTCTTCCTGGTCGTGTCGTTCGACTACGTAAGGATGGCAAGGCTGATAGGTTTTCTGGAGCGGTCTTGCCATGGACTTTCATGCCTTAGTTACCGGGTATATCGTAGCGATCAACCCATTCCTGCTATTCACGATCGAGAACAGTACCGGGTTTACAACCAATCCCGATGGCTCTCGTACACCAACATACTTGACTGTCACTGCGTTAGGTCAATTACAGGCAGCAACCTTTAGTGATTTGCGGGAAGTTGAGGGATTAAATCAAGGCGGCATATCCCGCACGATCTACTTTGAGGGCGAGATCGACGCCATCATCCGTGTCGTTAAGGGTGGGGGGGCTATCATCAAAGACCCATTAGGCAGGACCTGGCTCGTCCATCTGGTATTAGAGCAGTGGCCCGACTGGTGCAAACTCGGCGTGGTGTTACAAGACGACGATGGTGGATCACTTAAATTCCTACCATTTATTCCAAGTGTTGGATAAGGAAAGAGGGGGAAAATGTTTCGCACTCGCACCCTAGGCTTCGCGCTTGCATTTGTAGTCGCAGCTGCAATTGTAGTTCGCGCAGACTATCTAATCCCTGTGCCGACTGCAGGGTTGACGGCATTGGTGCATGCATTTACTTGCGTAGTTGGAGGTATTAGCGAACAGTGCCCAGCACACGTTAATATCAATAGCAACGGTGCTGAGACTGCTATTCCATCTAATCCCCTGTTCACATCAGCGTTCCGCGCGTTCGTATCAGCACAGGCGGGTAATTCAGGGTACCAACAGATATCAAGTCTATCGAGTGCTACGCCGTTAGCAGTACCCACCGATGCGACAATCGCTGAGATTTGCGTCGAGGTTCAGGGTGTTCGCTATCTCGATACTGGGAGCGCCCCAACGGCATCGGTTGGTATCCCCGTATACCCGACGCCGCAGCCGTCACCCGCAATACCAATACCCACATGCTTCCCCTATGCTGGGCCGCTCTCACAAATGCAATTAATTCAGATTACGCCGGGAGCTATCGTTAACATCCGGTACTATAAGAGCAATTGATTCTTTAATGTTTTCACTCAACCCAACACAATCAGGAGTCCAAACTGTCCTTAGGGCTTTCCTACTCCAGATACTCCCTGCTGGAATAGAAATTGTGGAAGGTCAAGACAATCGCGTACCCGAACCTTCTGGTGACGATTTCATTGTTATGACGGCTATGCGTCGCACTCGGATTGAAACCAACATAGACACTTTAGCTGATGTTGCCTTTACAGCCTCGATTGCGGACAATTTCATGTTCGTGACGGGGGTTCAATACGGGGTTCTTTCGCCAGGAAATCAACTCTTCGGTTCTGGGTTGGCTTCTGGCACGAATGTCATTGTTAAGCAGATTAACGGTTCAATTGGCGGAACTGGAACATACTTCGTTTATCAAACACAGACGATCCCCAGCCAAATCCTAACGGCTGGGTCGTTGAATATCATGCAACCGACCGAAATCGTTTATCAGTTGGATGTTCACGGGCCGAACAGTCCGGATAACGCTCAGACGATAACGACGCTCTTCCGTGATCAATACGCGACCGACTTCTTTGAAGCAGCAGGTATTGGCGTTGATCCCCTCTATGCCGACGATCCGCACCAAATCCCGTATTTGAACGAAAACCAACAAGTTGAGACAAGATGGGTCGTAGAGGCGCATCTACAAGCCAACCAGGTTGTATCAGTACCTGCCCAAGCGGCTGCTATCCTCGGCGTCGTCCTCATAAATACCGACGCAAACTATCCTCCCTCCTGAATGGAGAATTCAGATAATGAGTAGCATACCGGCTAGCCAGTTAGTTCAAGTAGTTCCGAGTGTGCTTGCGGCGGGGGGTAATGCTCTTGCTATCACGGGGCTCGTGCTAACAACCAGTTCTCGCGTCCCTATCGGTACGGTTGCTAGTTTCCCCAATGCGCTTGCGGTCTCGAACTTCTTTGGCCCAACCTCTAAGGAAGCTGGTATTGCGGCTGTCTACTTCGCGGGGTTTACTGGCGCAGATGCTCTGCCTGGGTCAATCCTGTTCTCCCAGTATAACCCGAGTGCCGTATCTGCATATTTGCAAGGGGCCAGTGTTGCGGCCATGACGCTGTCTCAGCTTCAGGCGCTCTCGGGTTCTTTGGATATCGTTGTGGACGGCTATCCGCGTAATGCTGCTACGATCAATTTGGCGGGATCGGCGAGCTTCTCAGCCGCTGCTGCTTCTATTCAAGCTTCTTTGAATGCGGGTTTGGCTGATACGACCGAAGCCAACTTTACGGCATCTATTGGTGCATCCTTTACTGGTGTAGGTTCTGGAACGAGCCTGACCGTTTCAGCTTCCACCGGCCTGCTCTCTGCTGGAGATACCGTTTCCGGTACGGCGGGTACTGTGCCCGCCAACACGACTATTGTTAGTCAGATATCCGGCACAACTGGGGGTAACGGCGTTTATCAGACATCCAATGCTACGACTGCAAATGGCGCGCTGACGACCGCTACGAATACCTTAAAAGTCACGGTTGTTGCCTCTGGTGCCTTGGCTGTAGGTCAGACCGTGCTGGGTACTGGGGTGGTTGCCGCTACGATCACTTCCCAGCTTTCAGGGTCTGTCGGGGGCTCAGGAACTTACGTCTTTGGTGGTGCGCAGCAAGGCTACATAGCTTCTGAAGCTATGACTTCTGAGGCTACGCCGCTCTCAGTCACGTTTGATTCCGTCTCTAGTGCCTTTGTCATAACCTCCGGAACGACCGGAGCACCGTCAACTATTGCCTACGCAACAGGAACGCTTGCTGCATCCCTATTCTTGACGCTCGTAACGGGCGCGGTACTCAGTCAAGGCGCGGCAGCCGCAGCAACTCCTGCGGCTTATATGAACACGCTCATCCAGGTAACTGCTAATTGGGTTACCTTCATGACGGCGTTCGACCCCGACTTTGGTGCCGGCAATACTGTCAAGCAAGCCTTTGCCGCTTGGAAGAATACCGCACTAGGAGGCAACCGCTTCTGCTACGTCTGTTGGGACACTGACATAACGCCAAGCTTGAGTGTTCCGGCTTCTACTTCCCTCGGAAATATCCTTGAGGCTAATGGTGATTCCGGCACCTGCTTGGTTTGGGAACCTTCCGACCTCAACCTTGCCCCCTTCGTTATGGGTGCTGCCGCGTCTATCAATTTCACTGAGCCTAATGGACACATCAGCTTCGCCTACAAGGCACAAGCCGGGTTGGTCGCTGGTGTCACGAATGGAACCGTCGCCCAGAACCTTGGTGGTAACCCCCAAACCAATCAAGGCGGCAATGGATACAACTTCTACGGGGCTTATGGTGCCGCCAATATCTCGGACACCTGGTTCCAACGTGGTACCGTTACTGGTGCCTTCACCTGGCTGGATGCCTATATTGAGCAAATCTACTTTAATGCGCTCTTCCAGGCGGCTCTGCTTCAGCTTCAGGCTAACGCCAAATCGATCCCGTATACCGCTAACGGTTCTTCGCTGCTCGAAGGAGCTTTGGCCGGACCAATCCAGCAGATGCTCTCGTTTGGGGCTTGTGCTCCGGGACCGCTTTCGCCCGCACAGGTTCAAGAGGTTAATCAGGCGGCTGGCGCCAATATCGCCAATACGCTTCAGACGCAAGGCTATTACCTGCAAATCCTACCGGCGTCGGCTGCTGTGCGGAACGCGCGTACCAGTCCGCCCTGCACTTTCTGGTACATCAGCAGCGGCAGTATCCAATCGATTTCGTTGGCGAGCATCTCGCTCTTGTAATAACCGTCTAAGCCAAAAGGAATGTTGCAATGGGTTCAATAACTGATGCAAACTGCGCTCTTGCGCTAGCGATACCGCCGATCTTCCCGGTTCCGCAGCAGCTCCAGGGCTTTGCGGCAGACGACATCTTTGACATCCCTCAGATCAGGTCTGTCGAAGTCCTCATGGGTGTGGACGGTCTCCTTTCGGGGGGCTTCGTCTATGTCCCCATCGCTTGGGAAATCTCCCTTCAGGCCGATAGCCTCTCCAATCAGGTCTTCGATACCTGGTGGACCCAGATGCAAGCGGCCAAGGATGTCTATATCGCCCAGGGCATCATTCGGCTTCCAAGCATCAACACCAAGTTCATTCTCTCGAACGGGTACCTGACGGGGTACAAGCCGGCTCCAGCGGCCAAGAAAATCCTTCAGCCGCGCCGGTATGAGCTGACCTTCAACTCGATCGCCCCAGCCCCGGCCTAAATAGGCCCCGTAAACGGGCTAGGAAGGTCCGTAGAGCGGCTTTAGGGGCTTCCCGCTACCCAAGTCTAGGTCCAAGCCTAATTCCTACCCTTGTCCTTCCTAGAGGTTCCTTAGATGAGACTGTTCAAATTTGACCTTTGCACGCCATTCAGGTAACCGAGCGTTGCTCTGTATGTCTTCAGGAACGGTTGTACAGCCATCCTCAAGCCGGTAATAATGCAGCCACCAGACTTCATCACCATCATCGCATGTGAAGTAGTCTGCGCAGACAAATGTTGCTGGAACCCAGTTTCCGTCAACTAGGATTTCAACTTTCTGGTCACAATCTGGAAGTTTAGACATTAGGGGCACCGCCTAAAGAGGAAAACATACTTTATGCCCGGTGACCCTCCTTGCCGCTGGTGTGTGGGATGATACATGGCCCGCTCTGCCCTTACGTCAAAGCCCTAGAATTTGACGGGACCGGGGCGATTGTGCGGGTAGAGTTCCTGACCCCGGCTGACTTCGGTACCCGGACGATCGAGGACGGCGACGGTACGAAGGTCTCCCAGCCGGACTATCCAAGGCTTCAGCCGGGATGGAAATTACCAGATTCAACGACAGGATGCTAAAGCGTAATGCGTAAAACCAAGATCGTTCAGGTTCCGCCTGGTTGGGGTGAAGGCTACCGTGATACCGGCAAGAACTTCCTATTGACTGAGATGTCCGCCGCTGCCGCCGAGAAGTGGGCCTGGCGGATGATGTTGGCTCTCAAAGGCACGTCCGGTGCGATCGACCCTGAGGTTCAGAAGCTTGGTATCGTGGGCGTAGCTATTGCGACGTTGAACGCCTTTCTTAAGGCCCCGGTCAAGCCGGAAGAGATCGAACCGCTGCTGGATGAGCTACTGACCTGCGTCCAAATGTGTAGGGACGCACGCCACCCAGAAGTCTTCTCGGCAATTGTAAGTCAGGATGATATTGAAGAGGTTCGCACAAGGCTCTGGCTGAGGTCGGAGGTCCTCGCGCTACATACAAATTTTTCCTTAGCCGACGCCCTGTGGAAGTTGATCTTGACGCTCCAGGTGCCGAACTTATCGACTACGTGAACGTCCCGCCTTTGTTGGGGATGCTTCAATCAGTTAAGCCGGAATACGTTGGTCCTCTTCATTCGGTCCTGGGTACGGAAGACCTTCATGACCTGCTTGAGATCATTGTGACCGACGCACACAACCAGCGGCTCCTGCTCAAGAATAAGGACAAGTGAGTTATGGCAGCGACGGTTGTGGATGAGTTAGTGGTAATTTTAGGGTTGGATCCCACAAAATTTACCGAAGGGCAAAAAGCAGCAATTGCGGGACTTAAGCAGCTTGAAGAACAATCTGTCAAGAGTGGAAAGGAGACTGAGGCTCAAAGCAAGAAGATGTTGGAGTTCTTCGTCAACCTGAAGCGGGACGCAATAGGGTTGATTTCTGCGTTCTACGGTGGACGGGGAATTGCTGATGTTATTCAGCACATCACCCAGCTTGATGCTTCAACGGCTCGGCTCGCAAAGACCTTCAACGTTGGTACTAAGGATTTAGCGATTTGGCAGATTGCGGCTAGGGAAGTCGGTGGGTCTGCTGAAGACGCTCGTGGTGCTATCGGCGGCCTTTCAGAAGCGATGCAGGATTTTGCGATACATCCCGACCGGATCAGCCCAGACATGCTTGCGGGGTTTGCAAGAATTGGAGCAACCTTTAACAATACTCCAATACAGGTTCTTGAGAAGCTCTCGGAGTTTAGTCAGACCCCAGCAATGAAAGCGAACCCTGCTCAATTTAGGGCTAACGCTATGTTGTTTCCCGGCATGAACCAGGCCATGGTCAACATGCTGATCGAAGGGCCAAAAGTCCTAAAAGAATTGCTTGATAAAGCCGGTAAAACTTCTCCGACAACGGATGAGACGGGGCTCTTTTCCGAGAAGTTTATTCAAGCCATGGCTTTGTTTGACGCGGCGGTTGCAGGCGTTTCCCGCGTATTCCTGGATACGCTCATCCCTGCTATCGAATCTCTGGCTTCGTTACTTCCTCAATGGTTAGTCCCCACGGGGTCACCGGAAGCCAAAGGGATCGAAGATAAGTTCAATCAAGATTTAGAAAAGCACTTTGGAACGTCAGCAGGATTTTGGCAATGGCTTCACGGAGAAGAGGAACACCGCAAGTCAACTTTTGGACCTGCAAAAGTAGGGATAGCATCATCCTCTGGATCAACTAGTAAGTCGGGTAACGCATTTGCCGATGGAGAGACGATAAACGGGATTCAAGTTTATAGTGACATGGTAGGAGGCGCTAGGGGTGCGGCAACTATATCAAATACCAGTCAGTCCTCCCGTCGGAGTTCTTCAGTGAAGAATGACACCAGGATTGGGGACGTGCACATAACTCTCCCGAATGCTACAAATGCTAAAGAAGTAGCTGGCGGTTTGAAGGGGTGGATGTCTAATTACCTAGGCGGCGATTCAATCAACAGTGCGTACTAGAGAAACATTGAAATGCCGAATGTCCCTAATTTTCCTGGAGTACCTGCTCTTTCGAGCTATATTTCAAGTTCGTTGGTTCTCGATACAGCGGTGTCCATCGTTCTAAGTGGAGGCTTTCAGACTTCCCGTTGGGGGATTTACACCCAAGATGGAACTCCTGTTATAACAACAGCCTTATCTCCGTTATTGGGCTTAGGCCAACTTGCTAATACGTTTCAACAAGTAGGCGTGCTGCTCGGACAACAATCGACCTTGAACCAGCTTACTGGAGGGTTCCTCGAATTATTTTCGATTGTCGATTTTGAATACAAGCAGGATTGGACCCTCAGCGAGTATCAGGTGGAACAAGGCGCGTTTCAAAGCTACGACAAGGTCCAGCTTCCATTCGATGTTCGGATGCGGGTAGCTGCTGGGGGCTCTGAGGCAAACCGTGCTTCCCTTTTGACCACTGTTGAAGGTATCGCGAATTCGATCGAACTCTACAATGTCGCAACGCCCGAAGAGTTCTACTTGAATTGTAATGTCAGCCACTACGACTATAAGCGGACGGCTATAAATGGTGTTGGGCTCTTAGTTGTAGATATCTGGTTGACTGAAATAAGAGTGACGTCCACTTCCTCTTTCAGCAATACCCAAACCCCAGGGACGGCGGGACAGCAGGCCTTAGGTAACGTTCAGGCGCTTCCACAAATCCCTGCGGCAACCTCTCAGCTAGTGACTAGCACCATAGTCCCTACAGGAGTTAACGGTGGAACGAGTTGGTGAATGTTTGAAATTCAGGTTCAATCGACACCTAACCAGACGTTTCAAGTTCAACTTGACGGGCAATCCTGTACGCTGAATATCTATCAGCAGGCTTACGGGCTCTACATGGACGTGCTTATCAATGGGGTCTTGATTATTGGTGGGGTGATCTGCGAGAACCTAAACCGGATTGTGCGGTCTCTTTATCTAGGGTTCTCTGGGGACTTCATATTCGTAGATACGCAAGGATCAGATGATCCTATTTTTACTGGATTGGGTTCAAGGTTTGTGCTCATCTATCTTGAGGCATCCGATCTCCCGCCGAATGTTGGTTAGTAATGCCACAATCTTTTACGCAGAAACTATTAGAATTAGATGTTACGCTAGACCCAAACCCGACCACGAACGCGGCTCCATTTTTTACACCTGATGTAACAGGCGGTATCGAAAACCAGAATACGGTTACGATCAAAGGATTGCGTACTTCGGTTAGAATTCAGTATGCAGGGCTTCCAGCGGGGACGACAGCACAAGTAGCAGTCTTTGGTTTGACTCCAAGTCTTATGAATCAGTTGTCTACGCTAGGGATTGTCTTTCAGGCTATTCCGCATAATACCCTGACGATTAGAGCTGGAGATAGTTCAGGGCTGTCTACGACTTTTATAGGCACGATCCGCGCGGCGACTGCTGATTTTAATAAGGCTCCTGATGTTCCATTTTCGTTTGAGGCTATAGGCGGACTTGTCAATCAGGTTATCCCAGCGACGGCTTTCAGCTCCGGCGGCCCTGTCAATGTTGTGAGCGTTATGCAGAACCTAGCGCAGAAACTGGGCTACGGCTTTGAGAATAATGGGGTAGAGGCTACGTTACCTCCTTCATATTTCCCAGGCACGCTAGCGGACCAGTATAAGAAGGTTGCTATCGACGCAAACATAAGAGCAGAGCTGGTTCCAGGATCGACTGGAAACCTGATTTTGGCAATCTGGCCTAAAGGAGGATCACGTAAAGGGAGTATCCCACTCCTATCCCCCAGTACGGGGATGATCGGCTATCCCTCTTATTCTCAGGTAGGGCTTACAGCAAAAACCATATTCAACCCGAATATTGGTTTAGGCGGGCAGGTTCAAATACAAAGTTCGCTACCAAGAGCTACGGGGGTTTGGACGGTTTTGCGGATAGATCATGCTTTGGATTCCTTGGTTCCTAATGGTCTGTGGGAATCAACCTTATCATGCTTCAATCCAAAATACGCCAATCTTGGTATACCAGTAGCCTAAAATGGCATCCTCCTTTGGTTACGGCCAACAAACTCCTTATGACGGTACTGCTCCATTAAACGAGGTTATCTTCATCATTCGGCAGATGCTTGCTCGAATGAACACGATGAAGGTCGTTAAGGTTCTGGCTGTTCATAATGTAGGTGGGGTTTCTGTAGCGGGGACGGTGGATGTTCAACCGCTTGTCAGCCAGATAGATGGTAACGGTAATCCACAACCACACGGGACTATTTCGGGAGTTCAGTATTTCCGCTTACAAGGGGGGGCCGCTGCAATCATCTGTGATCCAGCGGTTGGGGATGTTGGGTTTCTAGTTTGTGCTGATCGTGACGGAACCCGCATTAAGACAGGACAAAGTACTACAGTAGACCCCGGCTCCTCTCGCCGCAATGATCTACAAGACGGGGTGTATATTGGCGGTATTATCAACGCCACGCCAACGTCCTACGTCAGCTTGAATTCAGATAGCTCAATTTCAATTGTAGATGCAAGTGGCAACAAAATTGTTACGTCCGCTCTCGGGTTGACATTATCCGACAGTACTGGAAATCAAATTCAGATGCGGACGGGTTTCGTGAATATTGTTACGCCTGTATTCCAGGTCAACGGTGTTCCGGTTACCATTCCATAAGTGTTGAGGACGATGAACTGATGCCCGCAACGCTTTTGCTCGATCAGGTGAACTGGGATTTACTCCTAGACGCAAGTGGAGATATTGCCGTAGCAACAGAACCGTACTCTCTGGCCCAGGACGCTGCTTCCGCGATTAAGACCTTCCTCGGTGAAGTTTATTACAATACGACCCTAGGTATCCCCTG